>Ga0316204_10000491_pt1 | contig 144789 bp, 157 predicted proteins | sample 6monrhotite_MG_2_FD_205661 | JGI IMG/M metagenome (GOLD analysis project Ga0316204, IMG submission 205661) | Microbial mat bacterial communities from mineral coupon in-situ incubated in ocean water Damariscotta River, Maine, United States -... | ecosystem: Environmental > Aquatic > Marine >... | reverse complement strand
ATATAAGATACAAAAAAATAGTCTAACAACAGCACTCAATCGATTGATAGTCAGTGCATTATATCAACATGCGGATGTGCATAAAACAAAAAAAGTCGGAAGAAATAAATCTTCCGACCATGACTGGAAGGAACACCTGTATTTCTTTTCTCGAGGCTCTTGCGGATTTTGTCGACTAAGTCTCCGGTAAATTCATCTTCAATATAGAGGTCAGCATCGCGCGAAAGCTTCACGGAATAACAGTCCATCACTTTCATCCCTACAAAGACCTTGTGCAACAAAAGCCGAATAACATCGTCCAAAAACAACACATTGTGATCTGTTCCGGGAACGACCAAAAATCGAGAAACCTTATCGGAAGGAACTTTTACCAGGCCCGTCTTTTTGACACCCTCCTCGTCTTCCAATGTCACCACCAGGTAAATTGTACGGTTCTCTAGAAACGGAATTTCTGTTTCATCATCGATCACCCAACTGTTCATGAGCGATACCAGCTCCGATTCAAAATAATTGCTGACAAACTCTTTTTGCTCTGCGTTTACTTTCCTTTCATTGAGCACAAAAATTCCTTCTTTCGCCAGCTGCGGCAGCAGTTGTTCGCGAAATATTTGCCCAAATTCTTCTTGCTGTTTTTCTACGATGACGTGAATTTCATCCAGCAACTTACCCGGAGAAAAGCGGATATTTTTTTTGACCTTCTTCTTCAACTGATCCAAACTGCGCACTGAAGCAACCCGCACCTGGTAAAATTCTTCGAGGTTGGAAGAATAGATCCCCATGAAACGAAGTCTTTCAAGAATCGGCACACGTTCGTCTTTGGCCTCCTGCAATACCCGGTAGTTAAAAGACAACCAACTCAGCTCGCGATTAAACATTGGTTCGGATTGTTCAATGGCCTCTGTTTCTGGTTTGCTAATTTCTTCGCTCATTTACCAATATCGTTTAGGGTAATCAAAAGCTGAAAGTATGCCTGAATTGTACGAGATTTCCTTCCACGAATCCACTTCACAGCGAATTGTCACCACACCACAAGTAGGCACGTTGCCCAAATGTTCGTTGGTCAGTAGCTCAGCCAGCATGGTAAAACCAGGGTTGTGTCCAAACATCATTAGGGAGTCAAACTTTGGCTTCGTTTCGCCTATAACGCGATCCAACAATGTTTGAGGACTGGCCTCATAGATGGCAGCAATTTCAAGAATGTTGTTATTGGAATAGCCCAGTTCTTTGGCAATTATCTTGGCCGTGGTTATTGCTCTTACTGCCGGGCTCGACACCAGAACATCAGGGTTGATTCCACGCTCTTGCAGTAGTTCCCCCATGCGGGGAGCATCGTTGTTGCCACGTTTATTCAGGGGTCGCTGAAAATCCGTCAAATCATCGTGTTTCCAACTAGATTTGGCATGCCTGACAAGATAGATTGTTTTCAACGCCAGAGATTTGTGAAGATTAATAAATTAACGCACCATGTAGGCCACCATAAAGGTCGCTACGGCTAAGATAAGCCCGAACATGAAAACATTGTAGCAAAACCGCAAGAATTTATACTTCCTGTTGAGCACTTTTCCCAAAAAGTAAAGGTCCCTGGTCATTGATCCATAAAGGAAGTCTCTATCGACCATCATTTCGTTCATTCCCCACTGAAATTCTTCCAGATCCATGTTGTGGAAATTCCCAAAAAACAAGAGGTTGGCACGTCTGTTTTTGATGTCATCTTTGGTGAAAGTACCTTGTGTCACTTTCGGAATCGTGGACAAGGTGGCAAAGACGATGGAGAGAATACACACCACCAACAAAATAGCAGATGGGAATACCAGAAAGGGTGCATCGTCCAGCCTTGGCACTAACGCAGAAACAACAATGGAAACAATCAAGGCATTGATACTGAGCATAATGTTTGCCTTATTGTCAGCAATTGCACTCAGCTGAATGTGGTTACGCGAAGAGGTACGAAACATGGTTTCAACCCCTCGGTCGGGTGTTTTTTGCTTGAGCTGAGCCTTGATCTCCTTGGTCAGTTGTTTCCGGTCTTTTTCTGAGATTCGGGAAGTCCCTTGATCATTCTCTTTTGATTCTTTTGATTCCTTTGAATCTTTTAAATCACCCCCCTTGTGTTCTTCTACCATTTCCCGGATTTTTTGAATGTTTGCTTTTTTACCAACTCCCATCAAATCTTGGGTATAGGCGGTGTGATAATTGTGTTTTTCCATGAACTGAAGGGTATTCTGATACCACTCCAAATCAGTCATTTTCATTTCAAGAGAATGTCGCCATTCCTCTCGCAAGCGGTCTCCGCGTTCAAAAAACGAATATTTTCCAAGGTGGATAAGATCGGCATCACACATGACCTCTTCCAAAGGACTTTGGGGGGTTTGAGGCATCTCTGTTGCCTTGATACAGCCGATAACCTGCTGCAATTTAGCATCAGGATACCCTTTGGAACTGAGAAATTTTTGAGCTATTTCCATGCTGGCAGCTTCGTGCTCTTTGTACTGCCTGATGTATCCGGCATCGTGAAAAAGCCCTGCCAGCTCCAGAACTTCTAACTCTTCTTCTGTGCAACCCTCTACTTTTCCAATCTCCAATGCATAGCGTACGATCTCCATGGTGTGTGCCAAATTGTGGTACACAAAAGTGGGTGGCAGTTGTTCTTGAAAAAGTTGCTCAATGTAGGTGGTAGCCTCAGCAGTAATATCTGGTGATTGACTCATTTCCAGTAGCCTTTAGTGCTTCGTTCAAAAATAATGTAAATTCCCTTGCCGTCAGTTTCCAGCGGTAAAACAAAACGCAATATCACCAACATTATTTGCTTTTAGCGGGAAGGCAATCGCTTCCGCCTTATTGTTGACCTCCAACACGTCAGGTAAGGTTTAAGATCAATAATGTCACTACGATAATGACCAAGGCTATGATTGCATAGCGTACCGCTTTGTTTTTTGAGCTAAAATTAACGACAACAGCAATCTTTGAGGCGTTTTGAGCCTCAAAGGCCTCTTCCAATGATTGCAGTAATTCATGCGATGAATCAGGGTTCTTTTCCAGGTAGGCGTGTGCCCCTTCCTTCAGCAACTCCACTGCTGTCTCAATCTTCTTTTGAGCGGACAATACAATCACGATAATGCCCGGATAAAGACGCTTGATGGTTTTTAGAATCTCCATGCCATTCGTATCATCCAGATAATAGTCCAGAATAACAACATCCGGTTGAGCCGTTTTTATCTGACGAAGACCTTCTGCTCCCGTTTGGCAAACATTGATGTTCACGTTGCCCAGGTTGGTGTCAAGGTAGTGCGTGAGAAACATGGAATACATCTCATCATCCTCAACAACCAGTATATTTTTTTTCTTCACCATGCCAAGTAAGTTCGGTCTGATAAGTCAAACCACCAAAGATGGGGCAACATCCTTCCTACGAATATACTAGGTAAAGTTGAAAACACCCTCCATTTAGTGGAACAGAAGGCAACACACATCGATTGTTTATCTTTACCTCGTATTAATAAAGTAGCTATGGCATCATTTGCAGAAAAGCGCATCGCATTGCTCATTGACGGAGACAATGCCCAACCCAAACTTATTGAAGCGGTGCTGGAAGAAGCATCCAAACGAGGGTTGGTTACCATCCGTAGAATCTATGGAGATTGGACCAAACCCGACATGAACGGTTGGAAAAAAGTATTGAATTCCAGTGCCATTCAACCGATTCAGCAATTTCGTTATACCATTGGGAAAAATGCCACAGACAGTACATTAATTATTGATGCCATGGACATCTTGCATGCCAAGGTGATTGACGGTTTTTGTATTGTGTCTAGTGACAGCGATTACACACGGCTCGCGACACGTATCCGGGAAGCGGGTATTTTTGTGATGGGGATTGGACAAAAGAAAACTCCGGAACCATTTGTCAAGGCCTGTGAGCTGTTCATCTTCACCGAAAACCTGGCAAAACCTGTTGCCCAAAGTAAGACCGTAACCAAAACAACGGCCTCAAAAGCCAGCAAACCAGCACGACCAGCGAGCAAACTTCCCAGCTTACTCAAACGTGCTTTTAACATGGTGCTGCAAGAAGATGAGACAGCTTATTTGGGAGAGATTGGACAAGCGCTGCGTAAGCTTGACCCGAGTTTTGACCCACGCACTTATGGCCACAGCTCACTTACCCGGCTGATTCAAGACCAAACTGATTTGTTTGAGGTCATTTCCCCGGATGAAAGCACCTCTGTTTATATCAAACTAAAATAGTTCCGAAACTCCTGGAAAAAGACCTCCCGGAACTTGTTATATTTGCCGCTCAACCAACTCGCGAAACAATGAAACCAGTCATAGGAATCATCATGGGAAGTCAATCGGATCTTCCAATTATGAACGAAGCAGCCGAAGTGCTGACCTTGCTCGAAGTGCCTTTTGAGATGACTGTTGTTTCCGCACACCGCACGCCCGAACGCATGATGGATTACGCCAATGCCGCTGCCAATCGCGGACTCAAAGTGATCATTGCAGGAGCCGGTGGTGCCGCTCACTTGCCCGGGATGACAGCATCTGTAACGCCACTTCCTGTAATTGGTGTGCCGATAAAATCACGCAATTCTATTGACGGTTGGGATTCGATCTTGTCCATTTTGCAAATGCCCAACGGTGTCCCGGTTGCTACAGTGGCACTCAACGCAGCTCAAAATGCGGGCATTTTGGCCGCACAAATAGTAGGAGCGGGTGATGCAGCCGTACTGGAGCGAATCGTGCAATTCAAGGAGAATCTCAAAACCAAAGTATTGAAGTCGGCCGCTGAGATGGAAGGAAATTCATAACCCGCATTTCTAACCCAACCAACCTTTCGCGCCTGAAATGCGTCTTGTATACAAGACGAGCAGAAGTCGAGTACCCTATTGCCCCTTTTTTTAACCCAAAACCCAGTTAAAATGGCACAGACCTTTACTTCTTGTATGGTCAGAACTTCACTGATCCTTGCAGCACTGCTTTTTATGTGGTCGCCTGCACAAACTTTTGCATCACATGTTGGCGGTGGCAACATCGAATATGAATGCATCGGCAATGATTCGTTTCGGCTGAAAACGATATTCTTTCGCGATTGCTCTGGAATTCCTGCTCCCCCATCCATTTCCTTAGTATCAAGCAACACCGGAGGCTGCACTGCACCTATTTTCCAATTATTACTTGACTCATCGGCATTGGCGATTAATACTTGTTCCCAATCAGCCAATCAAACGACCTGTGGAATCGGAAATTTAAGTGGAAGAGAAGTTTACTACTATTCCACCGTTACCGCCTTATCTTCCTCTTGCGGAATCTGGGATTTTAGTTTTGCTGTTTCCGCACGTAACACTACCATCAATGCTGGTGGAGGCAACTTTCACGTAGAAAGTTCCTTGAACAATCAGGCATTTCCATGCAACAATTCACCCACCTTTTTGAATAATTACGTTCCCTTGCTTTGCAGTGGACAGCCTACAATCATAGACTTTAATGGTGTCGATATTGACGGAGATAGTTTGGTATTTAGTTTTGAGACAGCCTTAATTGCCACTTCCACTCCGATATTATACAACCCTACCTACTCGGCTTTGGTGCCAATGACGGGGATTCAGATTAATCCGACAAATGGAGTTATCACTGTTACCCCAACCATGCCCTTGGGTAACTACACTTTGGTAGTAAGAATTGACGAATATGAACCAGGAACAGGCCTGCTCAAAGGTTTCGCAACGCGTGACATTCAGGTGATTGTGCAAATTTGCAATGCACAACAAGACCCGTATTGTACCAGTTCAAATCCATTGAGCACGCTTACAGGAACAGCAACAATGGTCGACACAAGCATCATCGGTGTTTGTGCAGGAGGTAATTTCTGTTTTGATTTGGTATTTGAAGACGTTGATAGCAACAACGCCTTTGTAGACACATTAACCATTTCTTCCAATATCACAGCCCTGCTGCCAGGAGCCACTGTTACTATGAGTGGAACCAACCCGTTAACAGCGACCGTTTGTGCCACCAACATTCCTGCAACAAATAACCTTGCCTTTTCAGTAACGGCTTCCGACAATGGATGTCCTTATATAGGTACAGTCACCAAAGCTTTTGTCATACAAACGGGCGGCTCATTGACTGCAACTGGTGGCACTATTTGTAGCGGTAACTCAGTGCAACTGGGTGTTTCGGGTAGCAACAACGTCATCTGGAGTGTCGTTTCTGGAGACCCTATCACCGCCAGTAATTTTAGTTGCACCACTTGTGTTGACCCGATTGCATCACCGAGCATCACCACGACTTACCTGGTTTCGACCAATGATCCATTGTGCACGCCAACTACCACGGTAACCGTTGTTGTCAACTCAGTCTCCATTACCAACATCAACACGATAGACCCAACATGCCTGATGCCCAACAGTGGAGAAATTCAGGTGGCTGCCACTTCAAGTAGTTCAAGTCCTTTGCAGTACAGCAATGGCGGACCGTTTCAAACCAGCCCAAATTTCAATGGGCTTGCTGCCGGCAATTATCCGGTCATAGTGATAGATGGTTTAGGGTGTGCCAATTCGACACAAGTTACCTTAACCGAAGTGGTGACAACCTTGAGTGCTATGATTTCTCCCGACACGACCATTTTTCCGGGGGACTCAGCAATTATTTGTATCAATGTAACGGGGGCCAACGGCAGCATTCAAATCGACTGGAGCACCGGAGATACGAGCAACTGCATCACAGTTTCTCCAAATGTCACCACCATCTACACTGCCACCGTAATAGACGATTGCAATCAGATTGATTCACTGATGACTGAGGTTACAGTAGATACGACTGATACGACCACTTCCATCTGGAATGTAGCAGCAATCGAACACCCCCTCTTTGAAGTTTACCCCAATCCGTATCAGGATCAGGTCAACATAAAATTGCAATTAACTGCCTCGGCAAAAGTTCAGATAGAGGTACTTGACTTGCTAGGGAAGAAAGTCTTCGAAATTGAGAACACGAATCTTGCTGGCGGGAACCACCTGTACCGTTTTGGAGCAAAAGAATCGGGGTTACAATCCGGTATTTACTTTGTAAGAACAACGGTTGACGATCAACAACAAGTCAAAAAAATCATCGAGTTCTAGGCGATTCGCGCTTGATTTAATTTCACTAAAACTCAACGGGATTGCTCTAGCAATCCCGTTGAGTTTTTTTATGCCATAAATATCCCAACCACCTTTACAGGGGGCTTAATTTTAGACCGGTACAACTTTTTTTTCGAAAAAGCCGTCTAGTTGATCAGACCCAAAACTCACCCAAATGAGATCCTTTTTTGCCCGAAGAACCAGCTATATCCCCTTATTCCTGATTTGTTTTTTTGCTTTTTTGATGCATCAAAAAACACTGGCCACCCATGCTGCGGGAGGCTCAATTGAGTACAAATGTGTCGGTCAGGACTCCTTTTTGCTTACCGCGAAATTTATCCAGGATTGCGCAAATGGAGTATCTAGCACTATCACCGCCTTGACAGTCACTGCCGTCAGTAGCTGTGGCACTACTATCTTCCTTTTACCCAATGTTTCAATGGTTGAAATATCTTCTATATGCTCCTCGCAACTAAACCAGACAACATGCAATGGAGGGACTCTTCCTGGATTTGAATTAGCCACCTTTAGCGACACCGTTAGCCTACCAGCCTCCTGCACCAACTGGGAATTTTATTATAATATTTCTGCCCGAAATTCCAGCATTAATACCCAGGGTGGTAATTTTTATGTCAAATCTTTCATGGACAATCAAAATTTTCCGTGCAACAACTCACCAAGAATTTCCAACAATTATGTTCAACAACTGTGCAACGGACAATCACACACCATTGATTTTGCCGTAGCTGATCCGGATTGTGACAGTCTCCAATTTGAATTTGACACTGCCCGGGCCTCCACTTTTTTCAATACTACCTATTCCAATCCCTACACACCCCAACAACCGATGACCGGGATTCAAATCGATCCGGCAACAGGAATCATCTCCGTTACGGCAACCGGAATGCCATTGGGCAATTATATTGTTGTGGTACGTGCCAATGAGTATGAACGTGGAACTGGAATTCTCAAAGGCTATGTAACCCATGACATTCAGTTTACAATTATTACTTGTTCCAATGCCGCTCCGATTGCCACCAGCTCGATCGCCAATCTTTCTGGAACAGCAATGCTACTTGATTCCAATACCATAGAAGTATGTCCTGGCGGTAATTTTTGTTTCGACCTCACCTTTGCCGACCTGGATTCTACAGGCCTAAATCCTGATACTTTGCTCATAACATCTGGCCTGGCGGCATTAATTCCAGGAGCTACTATTACGACTACTGGAACCAACCCTGTTGTTGCTACCATCTGTGCCAGCAATGTCAACCTTCCTTGTAATGACATATTTGCTGTGATGGCCTTTGATAATAGCTGCCCAATATCCTTATTGCATGTAGAAGCCATCACCATAAAAATGGGATCGGAACTGCAAGCTAGCGGAGGCTCCACCTGTCCAGGCATACCTCAACCATTAAGTGTTACAGGCCGTAGTAACGTGAATTGGTCGGTGCTTACAGGCGATTCCATCACCCCGTCCAATTTTAGCTGCACCACCTGCGTAAATCCGACCGCCACACCTATGATCACCACAATCTATATTGTAACTACTTCGGATCCACTATGCATTACAGCAGACACCGTTACGGTGACAGTAGAATCGTTGACCATTGACAGCCTGTTGGTTACCAATCCAACTTGTGCCCTCCCCAATTCAGGGCAAATTCAGGTAGTTACAACCTACTCCGTTTTTGCTCCGATTCAATTTAGCATCGGAGGAGCACTCCAGGCCAACGCAATTTTCACAGGCCTCTCGGCCGGCAACTACACCGTATTGGCAACAGATACCCTTTTAGGTTGCTTTGACACGACCCAGGTTGCCTTATTTGGCCTGCTCAATCCACTGAATATTTCTGTTTCCAATGACACCACAATCCATTTGGGAGATACCATAAACCTTTGCGCTTCGACCAATGGAGGCACTGGCTCCGTTCAGTATATCTGGAATTCTGGTGCAACAACCAATTGCACTTCGGTTTCTCCCACTTCAACAGTTGATTTTATTGTAACAGCAACTGATTCTTGCGGAGTGGTTGCCGCAGACACCATACTGGTCACAGTTATTCCTCCTCTTGCAATCAGCCAAAACCTAACTCCGGAAAGTATAGTCCAAATTTTCCCAAACCCATACCAAGGGCAGGTCAATATCCAATTGCAATTGACGGAAGTGGCTGAAGTACAAGTCGAAATACTGGACATTGTTGGGAAAAAAGTCCTCGAATTGGAAAACAGGAACCTGTCCAAAGGTTCACATCAGTATCAGTTTAGTGCAAAGGCAAGAGGCTTGAACACGGGAATTTATCTTGTTCGAACTACCATCAATGGCCGACAACAGGTCAGAAAGATCATCGAGTTCTAGCTAAAGTCCAAAGTCCAGTCTACATTTGTGACGCGACCGGTAATTTTGGAGTGCAATTTGAGCGCCTCAATTTCCACCGCTTAATCGATGAACATGGATCGAATATTCTTTCTCAAAACACTATTGGCTTGGTTCATTTTGCTCCCCTTCCTGGCGATAGCAACCCCGTTTGAAGGCGGGGATATCCAATATGAATGCATTGGTCCTCATCAATTTATTTTTCAAGCAAACCTCTACCACGATTGCAGTGGCACAGCTGTCCCCACATCTCTCACGCTTCAATTTACAAGCAGTTGCGGAACGAGCTTTCAACAAGTTTTAGCATTGCAAAATCCCGGTGGTACTAACGTGTCACAACTTTGTGCCAGTCAATTGAGTTCGGGTACCTGCAACGGTGGAACCCTGGCTGGAACGGAACATTATATTTATTCAGATACCGTTGATTTCGTTACTCAAACTGGTCTTTCCAATCCAACCTGTAATTTTTGGAACGCTTCATTTACCATTGCTGCGCGTCCAGCGACCATCAACACCATCGGAGGAGATCTACACATTGAAGCACGATTAAATACGGTCGCTGCTCCCTGTAATAATTCCCCCGTATTTGAAATAGTGCCTCCTGTACCAACCCTCTGCCAGGACTTGCAATATGGCTTCACATTTGAAACAACCGATCGGGACTGTGACAGCTTGGCCTATTCCTTTGTTAGCGCCAAACAAGACACCAACAGCGCACTTGTTTACAACACAGGATTTGGTCCTGCTGCTCCTATACCAGGAATCACGATCGACCCCATCAAAGGCGAATTACTCATCACAACCACAGGGCTCGCTATTGGCGCCTACACCGTTGTCGTGCAAGTAGACGAATACAATGCCGGAACCTGGATTGGTTCCAGCATCAAGGATGTAGCGATAAAAATAGACACCTGTGTCAACGTGATGCCTGACATTCTGCCGCCCTTTTGCTCGGGTGGTTCCAATTGCAACTATTTAGACACCAACACCATTGAAGTATGTGTGGGCGACCTCATTTGTTTGGACTTCCTCGTTTTTGATATTGACACGGGTGCTGGGGGGTTTACCAATGACAGTATCGCTCTTTTTTCCAATGCGACCAACATCCTTCCCGGAGCAACTTTTACCGCTTCCGGAAGCAACCCGGCCACAGCGACTGTTTGCTGGACGGCACAAGCTGGTTGCGACCTGAGCACCTTCTACATTCGCGCTTTGGACGAACACTGCGCCACACCTGCTTTTACCAATTACCCCGTTCGGATAAAATTGTTTGAACCCGCAGATGCCGGACCGGATATAATTATTTGTCAAGGTGATTCAGCACACTTGGGAACGAGTGGCACTGGCAACAGTTTTAACTGGTCGGTGCTTTCTGGAGAACCCATTAACAGCTCGAACTTTAGCTGTCAAACCTGTATTTTTCCGGTAGCTTCTCCATCGGTTACAACGACCTATATCGTCACGAGCTCGAATCCATTTTGCGGCAATAGCGATACCGTCACCGTTTTTGTCGGAACTGCCACGTTGAACAACGCTACATCCACACCTTCCACCTGCCCGGGAACGGACGATGGCACCATCACCATCCAAGCCTCTACCACAGGAACAGCATTGGAATACACCATTAACAGTGGCAACAATTACTCGACAAGCAACGTGTTCACCAACCTCTCGGCTGGCACTTACCAAGTCGGAATTCGAGACACCACTACCGGTTGTGCAGACGCTCTTTTTATTCCAGCCACCGTGAATCAAACACCGATTACCACCATCAGTATTAACTTCAACGACACCACAATTCCTTGCCCAAAAGCACTGACCTTCATGGCTGCTGGAGCAGGAGGAAGCGGAGGCCCTTTTACCTACCACTGGACACCAGACATCGGAACAGGTACAGTCATTGACACAACAGTTGATACCACCACAACCTTTTCTGTATTTGCGACTGACATCAATGGTTGCGCTTCATCACCTGAATCATTTACAGTAACAGTGGAGGCCACTCCGATTGCCATTACACTCTCTTCGGACACCATTATTAACCGAGGTGATACTATTACTATTTGCGGCTCGGCTACTGGCGGCAATCCTCCATACAACTCATTTTGGAGCAACGGATTGACTGATGCATGTCAAACGATTGTTCCCCTTATCAACACCACCTACACTTACACCGTAGGAGATTCCTGTCAAAGCACCACCGCATCGATGACCGTCACTGTTTGGCCGGTGGGCTTGTTGGAAAATGGGAACGATGCGGAATCTTTTAACATTTACCCCAATCCCTACTCCGGCAGCACCACGTTGGAAGTTCAGGTACCCCAATCGACCACAGGCAGTTTGATTGTTAGAGACGTAACCGGAAAGGTAGTCCAGACGCTATTCGAAGGTGCAATTGATCAGGGAGAACACCGCTTTTCCTTTGGAGCAAACGCCAATGGGTATGCACCAGGTGTGTACTTTGCACAATTGATTCTGGGCAATGAAATTTGGACAAAGCGGTTGGTGGAAACCCGTTGATAATTTCTTCATTTTGACTTAACGCTTCTCCTTGTTGTCGGCTAAATTATTGGTTATCTTGGATGCAAATTTGGTTATGGTGCGGCACACTTGCTTCCTCTTTTTCTTCTTACTTGTTTGTGCAGGATTTAATTCGCTTCAGGCAGGCAATGAGAACTACTCCATCGGTGGGCGATCGGCAGGATTGGCCAATGCCTCGTTGACTTTGACCGACCTTTGGTCTGTTCACCACAACCAGGCAGGGCTGGCATATTTAGAAAAAATATCAGCCGGTATTTTCTACGAAAACCGTTACCTCTTATCTGAATTAAGTGTCAAAGGCGGAGTTGCTGCTATTCCTACCAAATCAGGCGTTTTTGGCGTCAGCATTAGTTCTTTTGGTTACAGTGCCTACAGCGAAAACAAATATGGTGTGGCTTATGCCCGAAAGCTGAGCGATAAATTTTCTGTCGGTATTCAACTCAACTATTTGAGCACGCAATTGTCGGAGCCTTACGGGAATAAATCAGTGCTGGCAGGAGAAATTGGGTTCCGGGCTCAACTGACAAATGAACTTTCAGCAGCGGCCCACATCTTCAATCCGACCCGCGCAAAACTGGCCGATTACAATGACGAACGCACGCCTACCATTCTTCGCTTTGGTTTGGGATATGCCTTTTCTGAGAAAGTGACCGTTGTTGCTGAAGCAGAAAAAGACATTGATTATGCCCCTGCGATAAAGGCTGGGATTGAATACTATGTAATTGAGCAACTCTACCTCAGAGCCGGTGTTGGCTCCAAACCTTTTACGAGCGCTTTTGGCTTTGGCCTCAAACTCAAGCAATTCCAATTGGATTTCGCCTCAACGTTTCACCAGACCTTGGGTTATACCCCTCAGGTATCCCTGAGTTATGATATCAAGTAATCAACTCTTCGGCACCGTTGCGCTGTGTTTTGTGCTGTGCATAGCATGGCCTTGTACCTCCCTGGCACAGTTGGACAAAGCCGATGAAAAGAATACGGTGATTGAACAACGCGTTGAGTTAATTGCAGAAAACCTGGAATCGGAAGAAATTGATCTGACCACCCTTTTTGATGCACTGAGCTACCTGTTTGACCATCCGATCAACCTCAATCAGGCGACTGCCCAAGACCTGGGTCAACTCTACTTGTTGGACGATATTCAAATCAACAATTTGCTGGATCACATTGCCCGGACGGGGAAACTGTTGACCATTTATGAGTTGCAATCTGTAAAAGGATTTGATGTCACCACCATCCGCCTGATTCAGCCTTTTGTAAAAGTCAGCGACCAACTGGAAAACAACAAATTACGGTTGGATGAAGTGCTAAGCGAAGGCGGTCACGAGTTATTCATGCGCTACATCAGGATTTTGGAGGAACAAGCAGGTTTTTCATCCATTGAAGATTCACTGTTAGAAGAAAATCCCAACCGCAGGTTTCTCGGAAGTCCAGATAGGCTCTATTCCCGTTATCGGTTCAAGTATTCCAACAGAATCAGCGTGGGCATAACAGCGGAAAAAGACGCTGGAGAAGAATTTTTTCAAGGCACCCAGAAAAGAGGATTTGATTTTTATTCCGCACACATTTACTTGCACAACGTGGGGAAAGTAAAACACCTGGCCATTGGTGACTATCAGGCTGAGTTTGGACAAGGTTTAACTTTTTGGTCGGGTTTGGCTTTTGGAAAATCGGCAGACATCCTTGGTATTAAAAGGAATGCCCGCGGGTTTAAGCCATATACCTCCGTGGAGGAGAATCGTTTTCTGCGCGGGGCAGCAACAACGATCGCTTTGGGCAAATTTGAAGTTTCAGGATTCTACTCTTCCAAAGACATTGATGCCAACATTTCTGAGGCTGACACGGTGGATGATAACCGCGAGGTAGTGGTGGTCTCTTCTTTTCAAAATTCAGGATTTCACCGCACGCCCAATGAATTGGAAGATCGGGATGCCATCAAAGAAACCATCTATGGAACACATCTGGCGTATGTCACAAGACGTCTTTCTGTGGGTTTCACTGCGGTGCAAACAGACTTCGGTGCCATACTCAACCGCAACTTGCAACTTTACAATCAATACGAATTTAACAGCAACCAGAACCAAAACCTCGGACTAGACTACAACCTGGTCCTGCGAAACTTCAACTTCTTTGGCGAGGTGGCCCGAAGCAAAAGTGGCGGACTGGCTTACACCAATGGCTTGCTCATCAGTGTTGATCCCAAGGTGGATTTTGTGGTGCTCAACCGTAACTTTCAACGCGATTATCAAGCCCTAAACGGCAACGCTGTTTCGGAGTCGACCCGAGATGCCAACGAGAAAGGAACCTATGTCGGCATCGTGGCACGGCCCATCAAGCGGGTCTCCATTTCTGCGTACTATGATCGATTTCAATTTCCCTGGATGCGCTTTCTGGTCAATGCCCCCTCCTCTGGATTGGATTACCTGACACAAATCAATTACGTTCCTTCCAAAAAGCTATCGATGTACCTGCGCTACCGCCAGGAAGTAAAAGGCCGCAACTCGCGGGAAGATGCGACCGACCTCATTACCGTTGAAGATGAAAGCAGACAATACTTCCGATACCACATCGCTTATAAAATTGCTGAGCAATTTGAATTGAAAAGTCGGGTCGAATTTTCGAGGTATCAATTGGGAAGTGATCCCGAAGAAAACGGGTTCGTCATCTACCAGGATTTCAACTACCGCAAAAAAGGTTTTCCGGTCAGTTTCTCCACACGTTACGCGTTGTTTGACACAGACAGTTACAATGCCCGCATCTATGCCTATGAAAATGATGTGCTCTATTTTTTCTCCATCCCGGCACTTTCCGATAGAGGTTCAAGGGTATACATTGTTTCGCATTACCGCGTTCGAAGAGGTATCGATGTTTGGCTTAAATATGCACGAACGGCTTTTGCTAACCGCGACAACATCGGTTCAGGACTCAACCTGATTGATGGCAACACCCGTTCGGAAATAAGGTTGCAGGTTCGGTTTAAGATTTAGCGTCCCGACCAACTATTCTGGTACCACAGAAAATCCAACTTGCTGCAGGTCTTCCCAATAATGGGGATAGGATTTTTGTACCACCTCAGCATTTTTAATCACCAACTCCTCTACTTTCAGTGCCAGCGGAGCTAAGGCCATGGCCATGCGGTGGTCGCCATAAACTTCCAAAGAACCCGCTGGCTTTTGCAGCACTTTGCCGCCACTCAAGTGAATAGAATGGTCAGTGGTTTGAACGGCTGCCCCCAATTTTTGCAGCTCATTTTTCAAGGCCTGAATTCTGTCAGTTTCCTTGTCGGGCAATGTATGCAGGCCTGTAAGAGTCGCTTCAATTCCAAGTCCCGCGCAAGTAGCTGCTACCGGCTGGGCCAAATCCGGACAGTCGCTAAAATCATATTCGAACCGGGACACGGGCGCTCCTTGTTTGGTAAGTTGCACCCCACCTTTTGTAAAAGCAGTGTGTACCCCTAACATTTCAAAAATCGCAACAACCCGCTGGTCTCCCTGCCAACTATCCTGCAACAAATGTGGCAGCAGCAAATCTGCTTCAGCAGACAAAGCAACTAATTCATACCAAAAAGCGGCCGCACTCCAATCATTTTCTACCGTAAAATCTTGCGGCTGATAATCGACTGATTGAACTTGAATGAATGACTTCTCCCAATCGGCAGCAACACCAAAATAAGCCATCATTTTTAAGGTCATGTCGATGTAAGGTGTAGAAGTTACTTTGCCGGTCAATTCCAGTTGCAAGGGGGCTTTCATTCCAGGAGCGACCATCAGCAAGGCCGAAACAAACTGACTGCTAACATTCCCCGCCACCTGCACTTGACCTCCCGATAATTGTTGGCCTTGAATCTTCAGCGGTGGCAAACTGGTTTTTCCTGGATAGTTGATGACCGCACCCAGTTGCTGCAGAGCTGCTACCAACGGCCCAATAGGACGCTGTTGCATCCGGTCACTTCCGGTCAACAAAAACTCGCCCTTTCTTCCAGCCAGCAAGGCCGTTAAAAACCGCATGACTGTTCCGGCATCTCCGACATCCAAAGTTGTTGAACCAGAATTGAGCAGTTTCTGCAAAACAACTGTATCCTGAGCGGTTGACAAATTGTGAATTTCGAAGTGGCGCTGACATTGAGCCCGAATAATCAAAGCCCTGTTGCTGAGGCTTTTGGAGGCTGGTAAATGAACAGAGCTACGGATAGGGCCTGAATTGCCCTTGATGCGGCAGATCATCAACTGCTAAATTGTGCGGTGTAATAATCCAGCGATTCTTTAATGAGCTGTTTGCTGGCGGACTGGTCTATTTTAGCATTTCCAACCTCTTTGAGCAGGGTAAAATTGATGCCACCTCCAAAGTTCTTTTTATCGGTTTCCATGATCTCCATCAGCCGGGGCAGGTCAAATGATTCGATGGCATAGTAAGGAAAATGGGTCTTGAGAAAATTAGTAATGTGATCCAAATCAGCAATCGGAAGCTCCAATACTTTGTGCGACAAATAAGTCTCACACATCAATCCTATTGCGACCGCTTCTCCGTGGCTCAGGGGCAGTGCGTTGGATTGAAGGGCATAAGTCTCCAAAGCGTGACCAATCGTATGACCAAAATTTAGAATCTTGCGCAAGCCATTTTCATGCGGATCACGTGAAACGATTTGGTTCTTAATCTTAATTGCGAGCGCGATTCTTCCGGGCCACGCGCGGGCATCATCCATGTCGTAACTCTGAATGGTTTCCCAGATGATGTCTTCCCAAATGAGGGCATGCTTGACCCCTTCTGCAAAACCAGACCTGCGTTGTCGTTCTGTCTGAGTGTTGAGAAAATAGCTGTAAACAAAAACCGCCCTGGGTTCTTTAAACAGACCAATTTGATTTTTCAAACTGTTGAAATCGATGCCCAGTTTACCACCGACAGAAGCATCTATCTGAGCCAACAACGTGGTGGGTACATGAATAAAATCAATGCCTCTTTTAAAAGTGGCTGCGGCAAAACCGCCCATGTCGCAGATAACGCCCCCCCCCAGATTGATCAACACAGAATGCCGGTCGGCACCATGCTGCATGAGGCTCCCCCAAATCTGTTGGCAGGTTTCCAGGTTCTTGTTGACTTCCCCGCTTCTGATGCGAATCAACTGTGCTCCTTCCAATTCATCCACCTCATTGGCGCGCAACATCGGCAAGCAATGCTGTTCTGTATTTTCATCTACCAGGATGAATTTCTTCCTTCCACGGTAACGCTCCTTCAGGAACTGATCCAACCGATGCAAAGAATCTTTGCCCGTGTAAATCGTGTAATTGACAGCGTGTATTTGATTGGCGTGCGAATCCATATTTGTAGCTAGGCAAAACTAAAATATAAAATCCCTTTTGCTAAAGGAACTTTCTGTGGTAATTTGGCGGGAAGCTATGTCTAAAAAAATAACTTTTTGCCTTTTATTGCCGCTATTAATCGCGGTTGCTTGTCAACACTCCAGCCCTCCCATTCAAGAGGCAGAGCCAATAGTTGTTGCACCACCATTACCTGAAACCAGCTTTTTAGTTGTCCTGGGCACCGCTCAGGATGCCGGATACCCGCAGGCCAATTGCTCCAAATCATGTTGCAGCTCAGCCTGGAAAAATCCTGCGGCCCGTAAAATGGTAAGCTGTCTGGGCTTGGTAGATCCTGCCTCCGGTCAAAAGTGGATGTTCGATGCCACTCCGGACTTTAAATTTCAATTGCAATTACTCGATAGTTTTGCTGGCACTCCAACACCGAATTCGGGCATTTTTCTCACGCATGCACACATGGGCCACTACACTGGACTCATGCATCTTGGGCGGGAAGCCATGGGAGCCAGGAACATCCCCGTTTACACCATGCCTGGGATGCTCAACTATCTTACCAACAATGGCCCCTGGAGCCAGTTGGTGAAACTGGAAAACATTCGCCTCGCGCCCCTTCAAAAAGACAGCACGATTGCACTTTCCGAAGCTTTGAGCGTTACCCCTTTGCAGGTACCGCATCGGGATGAATTCAGTGAGACAGTTGGGTTCAAAATCACAGGTCCCAATCGCACCGCACTTTTTATCCCAGACATCGACAAATGGAACAAATGGGAACGCGATTTGATCAGCGAGATTGAACAGGTAGATTTTGCGTTTATTGATGGCACCTTTTTTCAAAATGGAGAACTGCCGGGGCGGGATATGGCTGAAATACCTCACCCGTTTGTTGAGGAGACCACTCAAATTCTTGCCAACCTACCTGCAACGGAAAAGTCGAAAGTGTACTTTATTCACTTCAACCACACCAATCCACTGCTTCAAAACGACAGTCAGGAGCAAACACAACTGAAAGAAAGTGGGTTTAACATCGCCCAGGAACGGGCCGTTTTTAAGTTGTAAATGCACCTACATCATAATAACAATCATTTTAAGTTAAATTTGAGCATGAAACTCTGGCATCCAACAACTTGGTTTCTGGCACTGTGCTGCGTCACATTGTCAACAAGCACCCTGGCCCAAGACACCTTGACTTCTCGCTTTTCTTTGGGCATACTTGGCGCTTCTGATTATTACGGTTACACCTACCATTACAGCATTGACTCTACTGCTGCCTCGGCCGTTAGCCAACCGGAAGTGCCCAAATTCTCAATTGGCCTTGTTGGGAGCCTTGCTTTAAACAACAACTGGAAAATTCGCACGGGGCTGGTTTATTCCAACAAAGGGTTACAAATCAAGTACGACAACGATCATTTACCTTTGAGTGCATTGGACAGCGATATTCCCGAATACACCCGCTTCAACGTCACCTACCTGGAAGTGCCGCTCTGGATCAGTTTCTACTTTCTAAAAAGGGATCAGTTTTCCTGTTTTGCCACCCTTGGAGCAGTGCCCTCTTTCCTGGTCAATAACCGCGAGTTGACTTTCTATGCGGATGGTTCCAATAAAACCACCTCTTTTATGACTACGGACTATCAACCGGTTCTATTGAATTCGTATACCGGAGTAGCCTTTCAGTACCACATCACAAAAGTTTTCAGCATGATCCTTGAGCCGCGCTACCAATACTTCTCCATTGTGCCCAGCAAAACCCTGACCACGGGCAATGCAGCATCACTTGGAATTGCTACCGGCTTCACCGTAGCGATTCAATAACAAACAGAAAATCCAATTAATTTTTGATCTGCACTGATTGCCGTGCTGGGGCTTAATCATCCAAACAATCGCACAGCAAGGCCGAGTTGTTGCGGCTGAGTCGAATTAACTTAGGCCCACGGGGCCACAGCTCAAACCGGGCTTCTACGGTTTCTTTGGCAGCATTTTCTCCTTCTACCACATACATGCGTGGGTCGGTGCGGGGACTGCTTCTGGAAAACACCACATCGCCATCAACCAATATCTTCTCCATCTCTTCAGCAGAAACATTGTTACAGGCCAACAAGCACAGGTAATCGTCTTTATCTCTAAAGTTGGAATCAGTTCGAATTTCTTCAAGGATGCGTTGATCCGCAGTCCAGGCGTCCAAATCGCGATCGGGATCTCGCAGAAACATGAAGTAAACCATGATTAGTCCAAGAAAGACTCCAACGAGGAAAATTCGAATTCTTCGCGCCATTTGTAGGAATTAATTCGCTTTATACTGGGCGCAAAAGTAGGCTAAAAAGCGGTCAAAAACAGATCCAAATCCTTATAGTCGAGGTTGAATCTTTCGCCAAGGCTCTTGTTGACAAGCGTGCCGTTGTACATGTACACGCCTTTGCGTACACCGAGGTTTCTACGCAACACATTTTCGATTCCTCCAACATCGCCTACATTCAAAAGAATGGGAGCAAAAATGTTGCTCAACGCATAAGAAGCAGTTCTGGAAACCCGGGAAGCGATGTTGGGCACACAATAATGAATCACATCATACTTCGTAAAAACGGGCGATCCATGGTTGGTCACCTCAGAAGTCTCAAAACATCCACCCTGGTCAATGCTCACATCCACAATGACAGAACACGGCTTCATTTCACTGACCATTTTTTCTGACACAATATTAGGCGTGCGCCCATCAGAAGATCGTATGGCCCCAATGGCCACATCTGCTGTTTTCAGTGCTTTCGACAAAAGCTTGGGCTGAATCGTGGAAGTATATACTCGGTGTCCGATGTCATTTTGTAACCTGCGCAACTTCGAAATATCGTTGTCAAAAACCTTCACAGAAGCACCCAATCCAAGAGCGGCCCGAGCGGCATATTCGCCCACCGTTCCAGCACCAATAATGACTGCTTCGGAAGGAGCTACGCCACTGATACCCCCAAACATGGCTCCTTGTCCTTTGATATTGCTCAAGTGTTCTGCCGCAATCAAAATGGAGGTGGTTCCCGCAATCTCTCCCATCGCACGAACAATTGGAAAGATTCCATCCTTGTCCGTAATAAAATCCCAGGCAATGGCCGAGACCCTCTTTTCAATGAGTTTTTTCACAAGGTCTTTGGGCTGCACTGTTAACTGCAATGCTGAAATCAACGTTTGCTTGGGGTGCATCAAACTGACCTCCTCCAACGAAGGAGGAGCCACCTTTAACAATATATCCGATTTATACACCTCCTGAGCACTGTAACCAATCTCTGCGCCAGCCTCACTGTAGTCGTTGTCGCTAAAGTTGGAAGCTAAACCAGCTTTGGTTTCAATCAGTACACGGTGCCCGTTGTTCACCAACAACCCCACAGCTTCCGGCTCCAATGCGACCCTGTTTTCCTGAAAAGAAATTTCCTTGGGGATTCCTATAAACAACTGCGATGATTTGGTGCCTACTGGCAACAGCTGCTCCTGTGGCATCAAAGCCGCAGATTTTGAGAGCTCCCTCATTGCTTCCTTAGAAAGGTTCATATGCTAGTACGAAATGGTGAATACTCGTTTCCCGTCAATTACTTTTATCTCAACCGAAGTTGTTTTCTCTGGCAACAGCGATTCAACTCTTTCCGGCCATTCTACCAGGCAATAATTGCCACCGTAAAAATAGTCTTCATATCCTAAATCAAATGCTTCCTCTGTGCGCTGAATGCGGTAAAAGTCAAAATGATAAACCGAACTACCACTATCCAACTGATACTCATTGATCAGCGAAAAGGTAGGACTGCTCATGTTTTCCTTTACTCCAAGCAATTTACAAAATACTTTGATAAAGGTCGTTTTACCTGCGCCCATCTCGCCATAAAAAGCAATTACTCCAGGTGATGGGACCACTTGAAGTAAAGCATTTGCGGCAGATTCCAGTTCAGCTTCGCGCTGAATTTCCAGCACCAAAGTCGGCATGTAACTATTTAGGTGTTAACGTGATGAAAGGGATCAATACTTCCTCCAACGAAATGCCACCGTGCTGGAAGGTATTTCGGTAATAATTCACGTAGTAATTGTAATTATTGGGGTAAGCAAAAAAGCGGTCTTCCTTGGCAAAAATGAATTTGGTGCTCACATTGGTCCGGGGCAAAAAGGCATCGGACGGACGCGACACTTCAAAAACATCTTTTCCTTGATAGCTCAGGTTTTTACCTTGCTTGTAGCGCAAATTCGTATTGGTATTGCGGTCGCCAATCACCTTGGAAGGTTCGGTTACCCGGATGGTTCCGTGGTCGGTAGTAATGATCATCCGAGCGCCCATTTCGGCAATCGATTTGATGATATCGAACAATGGTGAATGTTCAAACCACGACAAAGTCAATGAGCGGTAAGCTGCCTCATCGTCTGCCAACTCCCGAATGACCTCCATTTCAGTACGTGCATGCGAGAGCATGTCCACGAAATTGTAGACAATCACATTCAAGTCATTGTTGGATAGATTGCTAATAGAGTCCGCCACTTTCTTGCCATAATTCAGGTTGGTCACCTTGTGGTAACTAAAGCGGTTGCTTTTACCCAACGTTTTGAGTTGCGCTTCGAGAAATTCTTTCTCGTGCATATTTTTGCCACCTTCATCCTCATCGTTTAGCCACAATTTAGGAAAGCGTTTTTCTATCTCTGAAGGCAGAAGTCCAGCAAAAATGGCATTGCGCGAATACTGTGTAGCCGTTGGCAAAATGCTGTAGTAGATGGATTCTTCATCTGTTCGAAAGTACTGTTCTAAAATTGGCTTCAAAATCTTCCATTGATCAAAACGCAGGTTGTCGATCAACACCATAAAAAGCGGCTTGTCTTCCTTAATCAATGGAGCCACCTTGTTTTTAAACAAGGTATGTGACATCAAAGGTGTATCGTCTGTTTGTCCCGTAAGCCAGTCGGTATAGTTGCGATCCACAAACTTGGAGAACTGACTGTTGGCTTCTGATTTTTGCATCTTCAGGATGTCAAACATGCCTTCATCGCCAGACTTTTCCAGCTCCAGTTCCCAGTAAATCAATTGCTTGTACAATTCGGCCCATTCTTCGGTATCCATCCGGTCTCCCAAACGCATACCGATTTCGCGAAACTCTTGTTGGTAAGAAGAAGTGGTCTTTTCACTCACCAACCGTTTGGTATCCAGGTTCTTCTTTAATGACAACAAAATTTGCTTCGGATTCACCGGTTTGATGAGGTAATCAGAAATTTTGGAGCCGATGGCGTCCTCCATAATTTCCTCTTCTTCGCTTTTGGTGATCATAATCACCGGCAGCGATGGGTTGATTGTTTTAATCCGTGTCAACGTTTCCAGCCCTGAGAGGCCGGGCATGTTCTCATCTAAAAAAACGATATCGAATGTATTCTCACCAATCAAATCCAACGCATCATCCCCATTGGTGGCTGTCGTCACCGAATATCCTTTGTTCTCTAAAAAGAGAATATGCGGTTTGAGCAAGTCAATTTCATCATCAGCCCACAATATTTTTACATCTTCCATATTTTACCATTAATTTAGAGCCTTTAAAAGTAGGCAATTCATACCATTTGGAGAAAACGAACAACTTCGTTCAACAGCGGGTATTTAACGACCCGATTCACGGTTTTATTTCGATTCCCGGAGACTTAATTTTTGGCCTCATTCAACACCCCTATTTTCAACGGTTGAGGCGCATTAGTCAACTTGGGTTGACCAACATTGTTTATTCCGGTGCACTGCACACCCGTTTTCAACATGCCATTGGCGCCATGCACTTGATGCAGCAGGCCATCGACATTCTTCGGGCAAAAGGACATGCCATCAGCCAGGAGGAGGCACTCGGGGTGAATGTTGCCATCTTGTTGCATGACATTGGTCACGGTCCCTATTCACATACTCTCGAGCACAGCCTCGTGAAAGGAGTGAGCCATGAGGATGTGTCGTCTCTTATCATGAATAAACTCAATGCCGAATTCAACGGAGCCCTCGATTTGGCCATCTCCATTTTTCGCAACCAATACCACAAAAAATACCTGCACCAGTTGGTCGCCAGTCAATTGGACATGGATCGGTTGGATTACCTGGAAAGGGATAGCTTTTTCTGTGGGGTCAAAGAAGGGGTGGTCAATTCGCAACGCATCATCAAAATGCTCAACATCATTGATGGCGAGTTGGTGGTAGACGCAAAGGGCATTTATTCTGTGGAGAAATTTCTAATTGCCCGCAGGTTGATGTATTGGCAGGTGTACTTGCATAAAACGGTTATTTCGGCCGAATACCTGCTGATCATGGTTTTAAAAAGAGCCCGCTACCTCATACGCGAAGGGCAGCAACTGTTTGCCACGCCAAGCCTTCAGTATTTTTTAAAAAACGACATCACCAGAGCAGATTTTTTGAAAAACGCTGACCCTTTGGCCAATTTCACTGAGTTGGATGATTTCGACATCATGGCTTCCATCAAAGCATGGTGCAAACACACCGATGTGGTGCTGGCGACCTTGTGCAAAAGGATTGTTAACCGCCACCTTCTTAAAATTAAATTGCGTGCAACCCCTTTTTCGGAAGCAGAAATAGCGGAAGAAAAACAGAAAGCCATGCAAATGTTGGGGCTTAATGCTGCGGAAGTGGAATACTTCGTATTTACCGATGACATCACCAATTCTGCTTACAAACCTGACAATGATAAGATTAGGGTACTTTACAAGGATGGCAGCACAGCAGATGTTGCCGTAGCCGCTGACCTTCTGAATATTTCAACGCTCAGTGTGGAGGTCAAAAAGTATTTTATGTGTTATCCGCAAACTGCCTAATTTTACACACGGTCGTTGTTAATAAGTTTCAGCTATTGCATACCTTTACGCTCCATTAGTTAATACTTTTGACCGAAGTTTTCGGGGTTAAAATTCAACGAATACCAAACCGCTCATTCAGCTAAAAACCCCCGAAATCGCTCATTTGATAGTATGGAATTTACAGCACTTAATCTGGCGCAGTTGCTCAATGGAGAGGTTGAAGGTGATGAGAATATAACTGTCAACAGCCTTTCAAAAATTGAAGAAGGAAAACCACATTCTGTCTCCTTTCTTGCCAATGCCCAGTACACCGATTACATTTATTCTACAGATGCTTCTGTGGTTATCGTAGCCAAAGATTTTGAGGCAACGAAACCCATCAAATCAACTTGTACCCTCATTCGTGTGGACGACCCTCGAATAGGTTTTACCAAGTTGCTGGAAGCTTACCATCAGTATAAGCACAACAAAACAGGCATCGATGCTCAATCATCGGTAGCAACTTCCGCCACATTGGGCGAGAACGTATATGTCGGGGCGTTTGTTTCCATTGGCGACAATGCTAAAATTGGCAACAACGTAAAGATTTACCCCAATAGTTTTGTGGGCGACAATGCAACCATTGGAGACAACACCATTTTGTATTCAGGCGTTCGAATCTGCTCTGAATCGGTGATTGGAAACAATTGCATGTTTCAGCCAGGTGTTGTGATAGGTGGAGATGGATTTGGGTTTGCACCCAACCAGGAAAACAGCTACCAAAAAGTGCCACACACCGGAAATGTGGTTGTGGAAGACTACGTTGAAATTGGCGCCAACTCCTCGATTGATCGAGCCACTTTAGGCTCTACCATCATTCGCAAAGGCGTTAAACTGGACAACCTGATACAAATAGCGCACAATGTTGAAGTGGGCGAAAACACTGTTATCGCAGCACAAACAGGCATAGCGGGTTCAGCCAAAATCGGCAAAAATTGCATGATTGGCGGCCAGGTCGGCATCGTTGGTCACATCCAGATTGCTGACGAGGTAAAAATTGCAGCACAATCTGGCATTGGTAGCAGCATCGAACAAAAGGGGGCTATCGTGCAAGGTTCACCGGCCTTCCCTATTGGCGATTACAAACGTTCTTATGTTCTCTTCAGGAACTTGCCAAATCTGAAAAATCGAATTGATTCATTAACTGAAAAAAGTGCTCCCGAATAATTGAGGGGCCTACTACAACCGTCAAAGTTGTTATGGGTGATAAACAAAAGACCTTAAGCAAAGCAGTCACACTCTCAGGAGTTGGACTACACACCGGAGAACACGTCAACTTGACCATTCATCCGGCAGCTGAAAATCATGGGTATAAATTCAGGCGAACCGACATTGAGGGGCAACCCATCATCAATGCCGATGTCGACAATGTTGTTGGAACGCAACGAGGAACAACCCTGGAGCAAAATGGTGCGCGCGTGCACACAACAGAGCATGTTTTGGCTGCCATCTACGGGCTGGAAATTGACAACGCCCTAATTGATCTGGATGGTCCTGAAATCCCCATCCTGGACGGTAGTTCGAAACCATTTCTGGATGCGATTCTGGAAGCCGGCATCACCGAACAGGAAAAGGAAAAAGACTATTTCGTGCTCACCTCCAATGTAACATTTGAAGATACTGAGCGCAGTGTTGAAATGCTGATGGTTCCTTCCGAGGAATACCGCATCACGGTAATGGTGGATTATAAATCACCTTTGCTCGGAACGCAGCATGCTTCGATGTACAGCATTGACGAGTTTAGAGAAGATTTTGCTCCTTGCCGCACGTTCGTATTCCTGCGTGAATTGATGCAGTTGGTCAACAACGGACTGATCAAGGGTGGTGATGTGGACAACGCCATTGTAATGGTAGACACTTCACTGACCGAAGAGGAAAAAGACAAGCTGGCCGCAACATTTAACCGCGACAAATCAGAATTACAAAAGATTGGTATCGGTATTCTCAACAACGTGAGCCTGCATTTCAGAAATGAACCTGCACGCCACAAACTATTGGACATTGTAGGCGATTTAGCCTTGGTCGGTGTTCCAATAAAAGGGCATATTTTGGCAGCTCGTCCTGGCCATCAGACCAATGTCGCTTTCGGAAAACAGTTAAAAGAGCTGATCAAAAAGGAACGCAAAGCTGCTCCTAAATACGATTTGACAGCTCCGCCAATTTTTGACATCAACGACATCATGCGGATGTTGCCACACCGTTATCCTTTCATCCTGATCGACAAGATCATCGAGATGGGCGACAAGCATGTGGTAGGTGTCAAAAACGTGACGCGCAACGAAGAATTTTTTGAAGGGCATTTCCCTGGCGACCCGGTCATGCCTGGTGTGCTGCTTGTTGAAGCGATGGCACAAACAGGAGGCATCCTGGTATTGAGCAATGTGGAAGATCCTGAAAATTATGCTACTTACTTTATCAAAATTGACAAAGTAAAATTCAAGCAGAAGGTGATACCGGGCGACTCAGTTGTTTTCCGGTTGGAGATGACGGATGAGATTCGAAGAGGAATTTGCCAAATGAAAGCTACGGCCTATGTGGGCGACAAGGTAGTAGCAGAAGGAGAATTAATGGCCCAAATCAGTAAAAAGGTCTAAGCATGAGTACAGCCATAGCCAATATTCACCCGGATGCACAGATTGGGGAAAATGTGGTCATCGAACCGTTTGCAACCATTCAAGGTGATGTTGTAATTGGTGATGGCACATGGGTTGCCCCTGGCGCCTGCATCATGGATGGAGCGCGTATCGGGAAAAATTGCAAAATCTTTCCAGGTGCCGTCATTTCTGCAGTGCCACAAGACCTGAAATACCAGGGAGAAAAAACCATTGTTGAAATTGGCGACAACACGGTAATCCGTGAATACGTTACCGTACACAAAGGCACTTCCGATCGCGAGAAAACGACCATTGGCAAGAATTGCCTCATCATGATTTACGTGCACATTGCACACGATTGCATCGTTGGTGACAACTGCATCATTGCCGGTTATTCTGGCCTCGCTGGACATTGCGTGGTAGAAGATTTCGCCATTCTTGAAGGCATGGTAGCCGTGCAACAGTTTGTCCGGGTAGGTGCCCATTCATTCGTTTCAGGAGCATCCTTGGTTCGCAAGAATGTGCCTCCTTTTGTAAAAGCAGCTCGTGAACCACTTTCTTATGTCGGCATCAACTCTGTTGGTATGAAAAGGCGCGGATTTTCTGACGAGACCATCAACCAAATCGAAGAGATCTATCGCGCCATCTACGTGCGCAATCAAAACGTATCCAAAGGCATAGCTGAGGTGGAAGCAGAAATTGCGGAAAGCCCTGAACGCAATGCCATTCTTGACTTCATCAAAAACTCTCCCAAAGGCATCATGCGCGGGAGCAACTAATCAGAAACCGTGGCAAAAATTGCGCTGACCGGTGTTGGCAAACGGTATATCACCGAGTGGATTTTTCGAAAAGTAACGACTGATTTAACCACCGAACAACCTTGTGCCATTCTCGGCTCCAATGGTTCTGGAAAATCAACCCTGCTACAAATCATTTCTGGTTACGTTATCCCCACCGAAGGAACAATCGAACACAGCGTTAACGGCAAGGTGCTCGAACAAGAGCGTTGCTACCAGCATGTGAGCATTGCTGCCCCCTACCTGGAGCTAATCGAAGATTACACCTTACCTGAACTCATTGCCTTCCACGGTCAATTCAAACAATTTCGCGGGAATTTGTCGGCTTCACAGGTGATTGAAATCATGCAACTGGAGAAGGCTGCCAACAAGCCCATCAAAAACTTCTCTTCAGGTATGAAGCAACGGGCAAAACTCGGCTTGGCCATTTTGTCTGACACCGAATACCTCTTGCTGGACGAACCGACCTCTAACCTGGACAAGGAAGCCATTGGCTGGTATCAAAACCTGATGGCAGAATACGGCCCCAACCGACTCATTGTGGTCTGCTCCAACCGCCAGGAACATGAATATGCTTTCTGCACTCAATTTATCGAGCTCAAAAATTATAAACCCTAGCAGAGCCACTACCGAACTGCGGGGAAATGACTAAATTTAGTCGCTGAAATTCATCACACTATTGATATATGGCAACTACTGCAGATTTTAGAAACGGATTGTGTATTGAGTACAACGGAGACCTTTGGAGCATCGCGGAATTCCAACATGTAAAACCAGGAAAAGGCCCAGCCTTTGTTCGAACCAAATTAAAGAACCTCAACACCGGACGTTTATTGGAACATACCTTTACTGCTGGTGTAAAAATAATCGAAGTCCGCATTGAAAGGCGTCCTTACCAATTCCTTTACAAGGATGATTTGGGCTACCACTTCATGCACACAGAGACTTACGAGCAAACTTTTATTCAAGAAGCTCAGATCAACGCTCCTGGTTATTTGAAAGAAGGAGAGATGTGTGAGATCGTTTTTCATGCTGACAAAGAAGAAGTGTTAGAGTGCGAAATTCCTCATTTTGTGGCAATGGAAATCACCTACACAGAGCCCGGCATTAAAGGAGACACAGCGACCAACACCATGAAACCAGCTACGGTAGAAACCGGTGCTGAAGTACGCGTTCCTTTATTTATCAATCAAGGCGACCGCGTAAAGATTGATACCCGGACGGGTGTTTATTCTGAACGTGTGAAGTAAGTGTGACGGCCACTGTATGAAATTTAACCCTCCTCAAACGCTGTCGGCAATAGCTGACTTACTGAAAGCCAACTACATCGGTGACGCGGACTTTCCTGTTGGCGGTCTCAATGAGATACATGTGGTGGAACCAGGCGACATCGTTTTTGTTGATCACCCCAAATATTACGACAAAGCCCTGCAATCCAAGGCTTCTATCGTCATCATCAACAAAGAAGTGGAGTGCCCGGAAGGAAAAGCCCTGATTATCTCAGATGACCCCTTCCGCGATTTTAAATTTCTAATTGGGTATTTTGGTCCTTTCCAAAACGCTCATTCGGCCATCAGCCCAACGGCTCAAATCGGTGCAGGAACACACATTCAACCCAACGCATTTGTTGGCAACAATGTCATTATTGGAAAAAATTGCCTGATACACGCCAATGTCAGTATTTCTGACAATACCGTAATTGGCGATCGGGTCATCATCCACCCCAATACCGTGCTGGGCGGTGATGCCTTCTACTACAAAAGGCGTCCCGAAGGGTATGACAAATTGATTTCAGGCGGTAGAATCATCATTGAAGACGATGTAGAACTAGGTGCTTGCTGCACCATCGATCGCGGTGTAACAGGTGATACAATCATTGGTCAAGGCTCCAAACTCGACAACCACGTGCACATTGGTCACGATACAGTCGTTGGCAAAAACTGCCTTTTTGCAGCACAAGTTGGTGTGGCCGGTTGTGTGGTCATTGAAGACAATGTTACCATGTGGGGACAGGTTGGTGTTATCAGTGGAATCACCATTGGGGCAGGAGCTGTAGTGCTTGCTCAATCAGGCGTTGGAAAGTCTTTGGCACCCAACACTACCTACTTTGGAAGTCCTGCGGGAGAGGCCCGCAAAAAGATGAAAGAAGTGGCCGGAATTACCCAACTTCCCTGGATACTTGAAAAATTAAGGGAACAATCCTAGCAGTTGTCTATTCTAAAATTTAATTTTGATCTCCCGGCCTTAAGGCAAATTATCTAAATGTTATCTAAAACCTCCAAACAAACGAACCGGCTTAAACTGAGTGAGTTTAAGCTAAACACCTTGTTGGAGATAACCAATGCCATCAACAACAACTTCTCTTCTGAGCAGTTGTTTATGCTGCTGAAGTTCATTCTTCAGAATCAGCTGAATATTGGCAAGGCTATCATTTTCATCAACACGCAGCACAGCTGGGAATGTGTAATGGAATATGGTGTTTCTGAGCACGAGAAGGAAATTGACATTGACGATCGCCTCGCTCATCTCATCGAAATCACAGTAGTTGATTTATATGCCAAAGGCGAATACAATGCTTTTGATGTGGTCATTCCTGTGCACCACAAATCTTCGCCACTCGCTTATTTATTGTTGGGGGATTTGGATGAAAATGAACTGAAGGCGAGTCCGATCATCAAGCACCTGCCGTTTATCCAGACTTTGGTCAACATTATCGTTGTGGCGATTGAGAACAAGCGGCTCATGCGCGACAACATTCGTCAGGAACGTGTTAAAAAGGAATTGGAGCTGGCTTCAGAAATGCAATCCATGCTGTTTCCGAGCTCGTTGCCGAACAACAGCCTGATGCAAATTGCCGCATATTACCAGCCTCATCAGCAAGTGGGCGGTGATTACTATGACTTTATCTACCTCAACGAACGTGAGGTACTCTTTTGCCTGGCCGATGTGTCTGGGAAAGGAGTGTCGGCAGCACTGTTGATGGCCAATTTCCAGGCCAACCTGCGGGCGATGGCGCAATACCAATCTTCGTTGACAGATATGGTTATTGGTTTGAATGAAAAAGTGATGGACAATGCCAAGGGCGAGCGTTTCATCACACTGTTTATTGCCAAATACAACCTGGAAACTCGACAACTTAATTACATCAATTCTGCACATCCTCCGCCCATCATGATCGACAGCAATGGTCCGAGTGAACTAAAGGTTGGTTGCACTGGACTGGGTATGTTTGATGAAATTCCTGCGATTCAAGAGGGCACCATTACTATTGAAGACAATGCGCTGCTGTGCTGTTTTACGGATGGTGTAGTAGAGTTGGAGAATGCCGATGCACAACCTTTTGACGAACGCATGCTGTGGACTTTGTTGGAAGAAAACAAAACACTGTCAATGCAAGAGATGAACCTTCAAATCATGGATCGCCTTGATCATCACCGAGGAGATATGCCCTTTGTGGACGACATTGCCTTATTCTCCTGTCGGTTCTTCTAGCTCTTCTGCTGGCTTTTCCAACCCTTTTTTGTGATACACATCAATGGCCACTATGACGGCTACAAACCCCCAAAAGGGAATAGACGCCTTATCCGTGTCAAGGAAGTTGTTGAGCACTCCATGCACGAGGTACGTCACCAAACCTACCAATACCATTAGCAGCAGCAGCTTGAGTTCTTTATCAAGATTGGGCTTCGAATAAAGGGTAATTCCCTTGTACAAGAACACCGCAATGATTGCCAGAAAGGTGAGCAGACCAAGGATACCTGTTTCTGCCAATGGGCCAAAGTATTCACTGTGTGAATTGCCCAAATTGCCAAAATTGGTGCTAATGATGGTGATTTCACTGGAGTGTTGAAACGGAGCATACTGAAACATATAGGTGCCTGGGCCCCAGCCAAAAATGGGCCGTTCTTCAAACATGCGCAGGGCACACATCCACCGATTGATACGTTCGAGGTTAGAAGCATCAGATGCTACATTGGAAATGGATTCAACGTGTTCGGAGAGGTCTCCTGATGAATCCTGCCTGTTTTTTTCCAGCTTCTGAAAAATATCGTCCTGAAAGGAAAAGAACATTGCCAGCGCAACCAAAGCTCCGGCAAACACAATGGAAAAGCGTACTCTAAACACCAGGATCAGGTACACCACGATACCTGCTGCAAGGCTCACCCATGCGGCCCGTGTATAAGACAAAATGATACCTGCCGTAAAAATAAGCAGAAAGAAGATCCCAATAATTTTGATATCCACCCGTAGGTTTTTCTTAAAAAGCAACCCAAACAGAATGGGAATATACATGGCAATCAAAGCTCCATAAGAGGTATGATCCTTGAAAAAAGGTTGCATCACCCAGTGGGCTGGTTTCTCTTCAAAAGCATGAGTAGCATGGCGAATTATCGTGTAGATAATTACACCTGTTAGAGGAATGATGTACAACCAAAAATAGCGGTAGATGTTTTTAGGATTGCGAAACAGCTGCGTAGCCAGAAAGTAGCACGTTATCAAAAACCAGAGTCTTGAGATCAGGAACTTGAATGAAACCAAAGGCAACTCGCTGGTAAAGGCCGTTATGAGCAGCCAAAACAAATTGAAGAAGATGGCAATGGTGATGGGGTGTTTGATCACCTTCATGTCAAACTTGCCATCAAAAAACAGGCGCGTCAGAAACACCAACATCACCCCTGCCATGAGCGGCTCAGTGGGCAAAATGACCCCTAAACCAAATTCAAGCTTTTCAAGGGAAACGGAAATAGGCGTTAGAAAAACAATGGCCAGAATGAGCTTGTCCATCGAGAAAAGCGCCATTCCTACCACCAATAATGCGAGCGGCAAGGCAGCCAGCCAGAATACCTCAAAGTAGATAAAAATGGCATTGACCAGGATGAATAATCCTGTCAACATATAGGCCCATTTTACTTTAAGGCTTTCGAACAAAAATTGGCGTTTTTAGGGATTAGCGAACTAAGCTGAAGCGTTGGCTTTACGCCTACGCTCGTAGTCCAGAAACTTCTTGTAGTTCTCAAAACCAATGATGATCAGTATCGTCAACATAAAAGTTGACAAGGTTGAAACAACCACAATCAACCATCGAATCGGGTAAGCTTTCTTTTCAGAAGCATATGCCCTATTTACAACAAATTTGTGTGTCAGGTTTTGATTGGCATCCACTTTGGTTTGTTCCCACTTGGCACGCAGCAAGGCCAGCTGCTCCCGGTTAAATTCCAGGTTCTCAGTCAGGGAAAGATAAGCACTACCGTATTGGGCCAACACTTCCTTTTCCTCAGCCATCTTTTTCAAGGCGGCAGAGTTGTTTCCGCCTTTTGCCAGCAATTTGTAATATTCCTGGGCAAACATCTCACTTTGCATTTCGTATTCAATGACTCCTGCCTTACGAATAGTAGTCAAAGAATCATCCATTGTCTTCATAAAGGCCAACATATCGAAGTACTCTTCCTCAATAATCTTCAGACCACCTTGTGCCCGTTCTTGTTGCATGCGGTTCTTGGCAGAATCCAGCTCTGCTGCAATGTCATTAGCAATAAGGGCTGCCATATTGGGGTCTGTGTCCAACACATCGATGCGCACCGACATAAACTCCGTTCGTTTGTAAGAAACATTGCTTTCCCACTCCTTGATCAACGCAGTTAACTTGTACTGATCGTCCTGATCAATCTCGTAATGTTCCATCAAGTTGTACTTGGCAACAAGCTTTCCACGAATCTCATCCGAATTGAGGATTTGAAGCACTTGTTCTGCTTGTTCTTCTTCTCCAAAAGCGTTGATGTCATTTTTCGCCCCTGCATCTTCCGTCATCAAAGATTTTGAGATGGAACTCGTGTTCGCAGGAAAAAGAATAACGGTAGAAAGAAACTTCTCCTGAATCATAAAGGAGGCGATGGCAGAAAGAACAGCTGCTGCCAAAGAAGCCCCTATCAATAGCGTTCGGTAGCGAAGAAGAAAGAAAAGAAGGTTGGACGTATCAAATGAATATTGCCCTTCAGTGTTGTTTTCCATGAGGAACTATTTTGTAAAGAGGTGCCAAAAATAGAAAATTAAAGTTGATTCAATTCGCTTTCTTCCCGGTATTTGAGGATTTCAAAAATCGACCGGATCTGAATCAGTTTCAGCAACATAGCCAGAAGAATTGAGGCCAGCACCATCAAGCCCAATCGCCACTTCCAGTCCATATCCAGTAGTCCTGACATGTATCCCATTCCTGCCAATGCCGCGATAAAAACGAGCATTCTCGACAATAACCCATAGTTAATCCGAAATCTGAAAAGATATTGTGCCAAAAAGATTTGCGCTACGGCAGTTAGTAGCTGTGTTGCAAAACTGGCCACTGCCGCACCCCAGGCACCATATTCGGGGATAAGGATAAAATTGAGCGCAATGTTTATCCACACGCCCAGGGCGGCCATCCAGTTGAGTAATTTCAAACTTCCGTTGGCCGTGAGCAGGGTCCCAAAAATGTAGGTTGCTGCTATCGGACCAAAACACCACATCAACACGCCAAAAATGGCGGAAGATTCCGATTGGTGCGCTACATACAACAAATCAATAATTTCAACCCGAAACACACTTGCTACCGCCACGATGGCCAATGCCGGCACCACCAGTAAACGCACTGACAACCCTACGAGCTGTTCTATGTTCTGCCGGTTTTTGAGCATTCTGGCAAAGATGGGCAACAACAAACCTGCATAGAGGTAGGAAATGATGCTCAGTGCATCCAGAATGCGGAAAGACTGTGCATAGATGCCTGATTGCACCTTACCGTCTGGCAGCAATCGCTCTATCATCACAGCGTCCACGCGGTAATAAAAGGTCATGAGCACGACCAGCAACGCGAACGGCAAACTTTTGCCCAACACGGAATAAGAAAACCTGAGATCCCATTTGGGCCAAATCCAACCGGTGCGCCAGAGCAATACCGCCCCCGCCACGGCAAGGGTTATACCGTAGGCAGCAGTTTGCGCCAACACCATCCACTCTATTCTAAAAGTGGAGCCGGTGACATTGCCCCACAACAGCAACGAGCAGATAACAATCATCACCAACCTATCCAAGACTGAAATGATGCTGTCCGAGCGAAAAAGATGCAAACCGCCCAGGTTGGAGCGGATGTATAAAATGAAAAATACCAGGAACTGATTGAGTCCAAGCAGCAACAAGAATTTGATGTAGAATCCGGAGTATCCTACCACCAGCCCTGAAAAGCCGAGCAGGACAAAATAGAATAATCCCAGTATCAGTTTTAAGGTAGCAATGCCCGCAAATTGCTCTTTTACCAAGTGCTGGTTTTGCGCAATATTTCGGTTGTTAAAGTTGTTAATCCCCAGGTCCAGCGCCATGTTGAAGAGCAGGGAAAAACTAAACAAGGCATTGTAGATGCCAAAACTTTCTGCTCCGACCACATTTTGGATCGACACTTCAACACCAAATACCCAAAACGGTTTGACGAGTATATTCAGGAATAAAAGAAGGGCGAGGTTGCTGATAAAAGTCCGCTGCATGCTTCTGCAATTGTGACAAATGTAAGAAAGGAAAACATTGAACCCCGATTATGCCGTAGAAAATCTAATACGGCCTGGAACTGCTCTCTACCTAGTTCTACTGCATCATCCGGGTTGAACGAATAGACGCTTCCTAATATTGCTGCATTTTTTCACCACAGGGCTTTTGCCTAATTTTCCAGACACATGCGCATCGCGGTAAATACAAGGCTTTTGCTGGAGGGCAAGTTGGAAGGAATTGGATGGTTCACCTACGAATCATTGCAACGCATTACCACCCAACACCCTGAACATGAATTCTTGTTTTTGTTTGACCGCCCTTACTCCAAACAATTTGTCTTTGCTCCCAATGTCACACCTGTTGTAACAGGGCCGCCATCCCGCCATCCTTTTTTGTGGTATTGGTGGTTTGAGTTTTCGGTACCAGCCGCCTTGCGGAAACACAAAGCCGATATTTTCCTTTCGCCCGATGGATATTTGTCTTTGCGTTCGGCAGTGCCTTCCATTGCGGTGATCCATGACATTAATTTTGAGCATTACCCCAAGGATCTGCCTTTTCTGTTTCGAAAATACTACCGACACTTTTTCCCCAGATACGCACAAAAGGCCGACCGGATCGCCACTGTTTCCACTTTCTCAAAGCACGACATTGCCGAACATTACGGGGTGAACCCAGAGAAAATAGATGTCGTTTACAACGGTGCCAACGAACGTTACCGCCCCATTGATGCCAACAGCATCGCGAGTACACGCGCTGAAATGACAGACGGTGCTCCTTACTTTTTGTTTATCGGAGCTTTGCACCCGCGCAAGAACATTGCCCGCATGCTGCTGGCTTACGACCAATTTCGCAAGCAATCCGACAGCAAGGTGAAGCTGCTAATAGTGGGCGGCAAAAAATGGTGGACCGGTGATATGAAAACAGCCTTCGAAGGGATGCAATTCCAACAAGACGTCATTTTTGCCGGCCGGATTGCGCCCGAAAAGCTGCACCATGTTATTGCTGCGGCCATGGCCCTTGTGTATGTATCCTATTTCGAAGGATTTGGCATCCCGATTTTAGAGGCACTCAAATGCGATGTGCCGGTCATCACGTCAGATGCTACTTCCATGCCCGAAGTAGCCGGAAAAGCAGCTTTGTTGGTTGATCCTTTTTCTACAGAATCCATTGCCACCGCGATGCAACAGATGGCAGAAAAACCAGAATTGCGTGCAGAGCTCATCGCAGCTGGGCGCAAACAAAGCCAACAATTTTCCTGGCAACAAACGGCCGATCGGCTGTGGCAAACCATCGAACAAGTAATGGGAACACATTAAATGGCACTTGAAAAATTCCATACCAAAGGGCTGATTGAAGCAGGATGTGACGAAGCGGGCCGTGGCTGTCTGGCCGGACCGGTATTTGCCGCAGCTGTAATTTTGGCACCTGACTTTGACAACCCGTTGCTCAACGACTCCAAGCAGTTGTCGGAAGCCAACCGCATGAAGTTGCGTCCCATCATTGAAAAGGAAGCCATTGCCTGGGCAGTAGGCATTGTAGACCACAAAGAAATTGATGCCATAAACATCCTCAACGCCTCCTTTCTGGCCATGCACCGGTCGGTAGACCAACTCACCACCCAACCCGAATTGTTGCTCATTGACGGCAATCGATTTAATCCCTACGAAGGCATTCGCCACGAGTGCATCATCAAAGGAGATGGAAAATACCTCTCAATTGCTGCGGCATCCGTTTTGGCGAAAACTTACCGGGACGATTTCATGGCCCAAATTCACCAGGAATACCCCCATTATGATTGGCTCGGCAACAAAGGTTATCCGACAAAAAAACACCGGGATGCCATCAGAAAACATGGGGCATCACCACACCACCGCATGAGTTTTCGCTTGTTGCCCGAGCAACTGAAAATGAATTTATAACCGCTGTCACTGTTTTCAACTTTGGCCCTGTGAAAAACTATTTTGAATCACAGCGCCACACCTCCCATATCTAGTAATTTTGTGAGCCTACGGTAACTCCTTTTCAACGACATGCTAAAGAAGATTCTTCTGGTATTATTGGTGGTCACATTTGTGGGGTTACTAGGCTTTGTCTACTATTCGCTGACACAGCTGCGCCAAACTTCTTCAGATGCCATCCATGCTGTGCCCAGTTCTGCGGCCTTTTTGATTGAGTCGAACAACACGCTGCAGGTGTGGCAACAACTCAACAACACCAACATCATTTGGCAGGAACTGATTGCAGTGCCATTCTTTGCAAACCTGCAACAGCAACTGATTCATGTCGATTCGTTGCAACAAAAAAACCAGGACATCGCCCAGTTGCTGAAATCACAATCCCTGTTGATTTCGGTGCATGCCACTGGGGCCAAAAATTTTGATTTCTTGTTTTTGATGAACCTCCCGGCCAGCATTTTTCAGGAAGAAGCTGAGAAAATGTTGTTGCAATCACTTCCGGCCCACCGGAAATTTTCACCCAAAATGTTGGAAGATGTGACCATCTGGATCTCCGATGCTACCGGCCCTGATGCTTTTGCTTACTGTTTTATCGACAACATTTTCATCGGCAGTAAACAACCCATGTTGGTAGAAAATGCCATTGGACAATTGCGATCGGGTCCATCGTTGATGGAGACTCCTGACTTTGCTAAAATCAAGAACACTGCGGGAAGCAAAGGGCTCAATGTTTATGTCAACTTCAAGCAGGCCCATCAGGTATTGGCTCCGCTTTTTGGAGATGATCAGGAGGCATTTGTGAAATCCTGGGAACATTTTTCAGGCTGGTCGGAGCTGGATCTGCGCTTTAAGCCAAATGCGTTTCAATTAAATGGCTTTTTTCAAGCCAGCGATTCCGGAGCCAAATACCTCAGCACTTTCAAGAATCAAAAACCAGTTCCTCTTAACGCGACCAAGGTCATTCCCGCCAATGCGCTCTATTTCGCACACCTGGGTCTGAGCAATCGCCCAAACTTCAGTGTTGAATACGCCAAATGGCAAAAGGCCACCGGTAACCTCACAGATGCGGAAGCCAAAATACCACCAGCTCTGAAAGAACAAGGATCTGAATTGTTGCTTTCGTGGATAAATGAAGAAGTGGCCATGCTCTTGTTGGAAAACCGCATTTCCAGGGAACCTTATCAAATTGGTTTATTTCAGACCCTCAGCACCAGAGAAGTGACAGATAACTTCATGGATTATTTGAACCAGCAGGAAGACCATACCATTGACTCCACCACCTACATGGGCCACACCATCACCGGGGTCGGATTCGGTTCAGCCTACGAAGCTTATTTTGGGAAATGGTTTGCCGGGTTGAAAGCCGATTACTTTACTACTCTTGACGATTACGTCATCTTCGCGAGCTCCCCTAATGCCTTGAAGGAAGTGATTAAAAGCTACGAGAACCAAAAAACATTGGCAAAAGATTTGGGCTACCAATCGTTTGCAGAAAACCTGTCGGAAGCCTCTAACCTGATGCTCTATACTTCTGTGCCGGGGATGCTGGAATATGCATTGGGCGCGTTCGCTGAGGAGCCTTTGGAATCCATTCAACCGCACATCGATTTGTTGAAGAAATTTGAGCGCTCCGTTTTGCAAATCAGCACTGCCAAGAAGGATTTGTACTACGGCAACCTCTATGTCAAATTCAACCCAGAACAAAAGCAGGAACAGGAATCGCTTTGGGAAACGGAGCTCGATGCTACTATCAGTCAGAAGCCCTACTTATTTGTCAATCATTACACCAAGCTAAGGGAGATATTTGTTCAGGACGATCAAAACACCATTCACCTCATCAGTAACACGGGCAAAGTGCTGTGGAAAAGACAACTGGACAACCCCATCATTGGCTCGCCCAGACAAATTGATGCCTTCGCCAATGGCAAGCTTCAAATTCTGTTCAACACCTCCGACAAACTATACCTGATCGACAGAAATGGCAAAAATGTCTCTGGATTTCCAGTCCAGTTTAAATCACCTGCCACTAACCCACTGGTTGTGATCGATTACGAAAGCAACAACAAATACCGCATACTGGTGGCCTCAGGTAAGAAGGTTTTCAACTACGACATTGACGGAAAAGCAGTGCGTGGCTGGGCGCCTAAAAACATGCCTGATACTATCAACGAGATCGTCCACTATTTCAGGATTAAAAAGAAAGATTACATCACCGTGATTGACCGTGGTGGCCATGTTCGTGTCATCGACCGCACCGGAAAATCAAGGATGACCATCAAAAATAAACTGCCGGCCCGAAGCGAACAGGCTATTTTCCTGAAACCCGGCAAAAACCTCAAGGAATCGACCCTTATTACAACTGATTCGACAGGTAAAGTCACGTTGCTGTATTTCAACGACAAACTAAAAACAGTGGACATCGGCACCTTTTCTCCCGCTCATCGATTCATACATTGTGATGCCAACAGCGATCAGGCCAATGATTTTGTGGTGGTTGATGGCAACGAAGTAGCCGCATTTCACCAGGATGGAGAAGCCATTTACAGAATTCAACTGGACTCTTCTATCACCGCATTTCCACTGCAACATTTCCGATTTTCCAGCTCCCAGGTAGGAATTGGAGTCGTTTCAACAAATTCTAACGAACTTTGGCTTATTGACGAGGCCGGTGCACTATCAGAAGGCTGGCCGTTGAAAGGCGGGTCTCCATTTAGTATAGGAGATATCAACAGAGATGGTAAATTTGAGGTGATCGTAGGAAATGCTGACAAAAATATTTATACTTATACCTTAGATTAAGGTACAGTTCTCCCCGCTGAATCAATAAAAAAATCCCACCAGCAACTTTTAGGCAATGACTATGCGTCCGACTATTCTACTCATATTTTGTATCTTATTGACTTCATTAAGTTCGGTTGGTCAGGACTTGTTTGGATACCGCAACAGTAATTATGCTGGCGTCAGTGGTATTGATTTAAACCCGGCTTCTATCGCAGACAGCCGCTACAAGGCGGATGTTAACCTCTTTGGTGGCAGTGTGTCTATTTACCAAAACTATTATGGCATGGATACCAAGGCGCTGAAAAAGCCCTTTTCCGACAACAGTGCCTTCAACGATTCTGACTTTTTCGACAAATACGTCACCCGCAGAGATGGGGATTTCGACAAGTCGCTCAACTTTAATGCCAGCTTGTACCTGCCGTCTTTTATGTTCACCATTTCGGAGAAAGATGCCGTGGGCTTTACGTCAAGGATTCGTTCCTATACGAACATCGATGGCGTTGGTCAGGATTTGATTGACTTGATGGAAGAAGGATTTGATGATTCTACCTTCTTTGACAGAAGGCTAAACAATGGCCCCCTTAGTGTGCAGTCAATGTCATGGATTGAATATGGTGCCAGCTATGGCCGCGTAGTGCTGGATCAGGACAAACACTTCTTCAAAGCAGGCGGGCGAGTCAAATTTATTCAAGGTATCCAGTCAGCTTATTTCTATTCTGATGCCATCGAATATGAGTTTGCCGCTAAAGACTCCATTCTAATTATCAATACTGACATCAGTTACGGCCACTCCGACAACTTCAACCTGGCAGACAATTACAACCCAAAATTTGAATTTGCCTCCAAACCTACAGTTGGAATCGACATTGGATTCGTTTATGAGTTTCGTCCCGACCGCGATGACTACACGTATGAAAAGACAAAAGAAAACTTTGTTGATCGCAGAGACCAAAACAAGTATAAGTTTCGCATTGGAGCTTCGCTGTTAGATGTGGGCCGGGTAAAGTTCAAGAAAGCTGATGGTAGCCAGAACATCCGAGCCGACCTCGACAGTTTCTGGGATTTGGACACCTTGGATGTGCTTGAAAACATCAACGATCTTGATAAGATTATCGCGGACCAATTTGTATTCACAGAACAAGGCGGTGAAAGCTACACACAATCTTTACCTACTGCCCTTAGTTTGCAATTCGACTACCACATCGCAAAAGATTTTTATGTCAATTTCACGCCTTTCTGGTCGTTTCAGCGCAAGAACAAGGAGAGCAAGATTGCTGGGATAACAGCTTACAGCTTTACTCCACGTTGGGACCACAAATGGTTTGGTGTATTTGTTCCATTGACAGTAGACGGTTTGAAAAACTTCAACTATGGCTTAACCGCCCGACTGGGACCAATTGTTATTGGTACCAGAAACCTCAAACCTATCTTCAAAGCGGGCAGCACATACGGAGTCGATTTCTTTGCATTGGTCAAGGTGCCAATACCACACGGCAAGCCAAAGAAAAAAGCGGAGACGTTTATTTTCTAGTCCTGGTCTTTCCTGGAAAAGAAATTCAGCTTGCTCAACCAACTTTTGCTCCCTTTCGACTTTCTTAGATAAAGTCTGTCCCCTTGTTTGGGTTCAGAGCCCTCAACCATCTCATTCTTTTCGTAGAGGTACTTGAGTTTGATACCGTATTTCTGCGATATTTCACGCATGGTTTCCCCTTGCATCACCAGGTGGAAATCGACTTTCGCTTTCCGTCTTTTGGGTTGCAGGTAAATAACGTCACCCGGACTTAATGGCGCGTTCTTTTCAAGGTCGTTGTACTTGTAAATTTGCCAAAGCCCCATGTTGAACTCCTGGGAAATACCATAGTAAGTGTCGCCCTTTTCAGCGTGTACATACTCGATATCGTTGTCGTGCACATCAATGGCCCGTTTCGTGCTTTTCCGCGCAGCTATAGGCTTCTCCATTTCCTTTTTCGGCTGATGTTTTGGTGCAGGCTTGTTCTTCGCAACAGCAGGCATCTTCCTGGTTTTGTCGTACTCGTACAACTGATTCTCCTCAATGATCTTAATGAGCAGCGGAGCGTACTTGGGGTTCGTAGCATATCCGGCAGCTTTGAGGCCGCGCGCCCATCCCTTGTAGTCAGTTATCTTCAGTTCAAACAAGCCACTGTAACGATCGCGGGTCCGTAAAAAGTCAGAGTGATCCCGGTATGAATCGTAGGCATCGTGGTATTTGCGAAAACATTCGTTCGCCTCGTCATCGTCCTGAATGAATGTCGGACCAGACCACGTTTTGTGGCACTTGATACCAAAGTGGTTCCTGGCGTACTTTGCCAGCGGACTATTGCCGTAATCACTTTCCAGCATTCCCTGAGCCAGGGTGATACTGGCAGGAACCCCGCTGCTGTGCATTTCGCGAATAGCATCCTCCTTGTAGGTATTGATGTATTCCTCGCGACTGATCCTGCGTTCAGCGGGTTGTGATTGTGCCATCACTGTAACGTGGAACAAAAGCAACAAAAACGATATTTTCAGGTACTTAATCATTTCGAGGTGAATGGTGTTAAAAAGCGGACTACTTCTAATTTGCAAATTTAGCGACACGAAACCCGCTCCACGCCTACAAAAATGCAATTTACTAACACCATTCTGTTAATTCAAGCACTTTTGCAATTCTATTACAACACCTTCCCTTTTTCAGAGAGCACACCTGCATTCCCCTGCAATCCACCGGTATGAATGGCCAAAATGGTCGTACCCCTCCCCCAATGTTGTGCACGAATCCGCTCAAAAAGTCCATAAAAAAGCTTGCCGGTATACACGAAATCCAATGGCAGTTGATGCTTCACATAAAATTCCTGCACAAATTGGCGCAACTCAGGGGTTATTTTAGCATACCCTCCAAAATGAAAATCCAGTTCCAATGACCAATTGGAGGGAAGGCCGGCAAGCTCAGGCTGGTGGTGTGAGTCGGCTATCTTTTGTGCTATCTCGTCATACAAAAATGCACCTCCCTTCAGTGCCGAAAAACCTACTGCCTGTTGTTTGTCCCGCAACGAAAGAATGATGCCAGCCAGCGTAGTTCCGGTTCCACAGGCACAGCAGACTGTATCAAAATCAGTGTTGCCAACAATCTCTTCACAACCTTTCACCCCCAAGTGGTTGGCTCCACCTTCGGGAATCAGGTAAAAATCGCCCCACTTTTGATGCAATGCGGCAATAAAAGCTGGTGTATCCTTTTCACGGTAGCTGGAGCGATCAACGTAGTACAACTGCATGCCTTGAGCAACAGCAAAAGCTAAAGTCGGATTGAGCGGACGGTGCTCTTCTCCTCGAATAATTCCAATTGTTTGAAAACCATACATCTTTCCGGCAGCAGCCGTGGCAGCGATGTGGTTGGAATAAGCTCCACCAAAAGTCAGCAGTGTTGTCAACTGTTGCCACTGTGCCTCCTGTAAGTTGTATTTCAGTTTGCGCCACTTGTTTCCCGAAACATCGGGATGTATCAAATCATCCCTTTTGACCAGTAAACGAACCCCGGCTTGATCCAAAGTCGGATCAAAAATTTCAGCTACTGGAACATTTATGCCTTCCAACATGTTTAATAAATATCTTTCATTGGTAATGCCTGCAAAATAAAGCATTTCTCTGGTGCTCAGCGACTTTGCAATCCCATCCAAAAAAACGAAATTTGCATGCTAATGGACGGCTTTTCCCGCTTATCAAAACTCGACCCTGAGGATTTTTACCACAGTGAAGAGGGGTATATCATTTTTACCGAAAAATATCACCTGAAGCGGGGTTATTGTTGTAAGAATGGATGTAAACACTGCCCTTATGGTTTCTCTTTGAGTTCCAAAAAGAAGGGCAACAAAGAATAACTACTGTGCCCGATATTGACCAACTCACTTTCAAAGATGCCATTCTGGAAGGCATCCCAACTGAACTTCCAGCTCCAAAACGGTATAGTACTGAAGTAAGCCACGCTCCGAGGAGAAAGGATATCCTGACTCCCAAAGAGAAGAAGCTGGCCATTCAAAATGCCCTGCGCTATTTCCCCGCGAATCAGCATGCTGTGTTGGCTCCGGAATTTGCTCAGGAACTCAACGACTACGGCCGCATCTACATGTACCGCTTGCGACCTGACTATAAAATTAGCGCCCGCAACATCCATGCGTTTCCGCACCAATGTGTGCAAGCTGCTGCCATCATGGTGATGCTCAGCAATAACCTGGATTATGCCATCGCACAACATCCGCACGAACTAATTACTTATGGTGGTAACGGAGCTGTATTTCAAAACTGGGCACAGTACCGCCTGACGATGAAATACCTGGCGACCATGACGGAGGAACAAACTTTGGTGCTTTATTCTGGACATCCGATGGGGTTGTTTCCTTCGCACAAAGATGCGCCCCGTGTGGTTGTCACCAATGGAATGATGATTCCCAACTACTCCAAACCTGACGATTGGGAAAAATTCAATGCGTTAGGTGTGACCCAATATGGTCAAATGACCGCTGGCTCCTTTATGTACATCGGGCCACAAGGCATTGTACACGGCACAGCTATCACCGTTTTAAATGCTGGCCGAAAAATCTCTGTCAATGGAGAAGGTCTGGAAGGAAAACTATTTGTTACCGCTGGCCTTGGAGGCATGTCGGGTGCGCAGCCCAAAGCCGCAAAAATTGCCGGAGTAGTCAGCATTAGTGCAGAAGTCAACCCACACGCTGCAAGGAAACGTCACGAGCAAGGCTGGGTGGATGAACTGATCGAAGATTTGGATGCCGTTTGTGCCCGCATCAAAAGTGCCCGGGCCAACAAAGAAAATACGTCCATTGCTTACCTCGGCAACATTGTTGACCTGTGGGAAAAATTCGTTGCGGAGGACATGTCAGTTGATTTGGGTTCTGACCAAACTTCCCTGCACAATCCATGGGCAGGAGGCTACTACCCTGCTGGTTTTTCCTATGAAGAATCGAACCGCATGATGGCTGACGAGCCGGAACGGTTTAAGGAAGAGGTGCAAAAAACATTGAGACGTCACGTGGCTGCAATCAACACGCTGGCGGACAAAGGCATGTACTTTTTTGATTACGGTAATGCTTTTTTACTGGAATCAAGCCGCGCGGGTGCAGCCATCACCAAAGACGATGGTTCCTTCAAGTATCCATCTTATGTGCAAGACATCATGGGGCCCATGTGCTTTGATTATGGGTTCGGTCCTTTCCGCTGGGTATGTGCTTCTTCGGCCCCCGCAGACCTGGCCCTGACTGATCAATTGGCCAAAGAGGTATTGGAAGGAATGATGGCTGAATCTCCAGAAGAAATTCAGCAACAAATGGCTGACAACATTCGATGGATTTCGGCTGCCGATGAAAATAAACTGGTGGTAGGCTCTCAGGCGCGTATCCTTTATGCTGATGCCCAAGGCCGTATCAACATTGCCAAAGCTTTTAACAAAGCCCTTCGCGAAGGCAAGCTCTCCGCTCCGGTGATACTGGGCCGTGATCATCACGATGTTTCAGGAACGGACTCTCCATTCCGGGAAACTTCCAATATCTATGACGGCTCTCAGTTTACTGCCGACATGGCCATCCACAACGTGATCGGTGATTCATTCCGTGGTGCTACCTGGGTTTCCATCCACAACGGTGGTGGCGTAGGCTGGGGCGAGGTGATAAATGGTGGGTTTGGAATGGTGCTGGACGGTTCGGAAGACTGCGACAGGCGCATTCAATCGATGCTCCACTGGGACGTCAACAATGGCATTGCCCGTAGAAGCTGGGCACGCAACGATGAGGCCATTTTTGCCATCAAACGCGCCATGGAACAGGAACCGAATTTAAAAGTTACCTTGCCCAACAAGGTTGACGAGCACCTGTTGAACGATCTATTTTAAGAAATTACAACCGCTAGTCTTGATGAACAATGCCGACAAAACTGTTGTCTTAGTCACCGGAGCTTCCTCTGGAATTGGCAGGGCCTGTGCCAATCGATTGGCGCAAAACGGGTACACTGTTTATGGCACCAGCCGCAATGCTGCTAAATTGGCCGACAGTGCTTTTCACCCGCTTTCCATGGATGTAAATGACGAGCAATCCGTGCAACAAGCTATCGCAACCATTCTGGAGAAGGAACAACGCCTGGACGTGGTGGTCAACAATGCAGGCATTGCCATGAATGGAGCGTTGGAAGAAACTTCCATCGATGAAGCCAAGGCTATCTTCGAAACAAATGTATTTGGCGTGCACAGGATGATTCGGGCCGTGCTCCCACAAATGCGTCAACAAAAAGGCGGTAAAATCATCAACATCAGCTCCATTGCCGGACAGTTTGGCCTGCCCTACCGCAGCATCTATTCTGCCAGTAAATCGGCCATGTCGGCCATGATAGAGGCCTTGCAATACGAAGTGGAATCTTTTAATGTCCAACTGGTCATCATCGAACCTGGAGATGTGAAAACGGAGATCAATGAGCACCGCACGGTGACCAAGGAATCCGGGGCCCTAAAAGTGTACGACAAACCCTTTGCAGCGATTAACAAAATGGTGTCGGAAGGCGTGAATGACGGAATCACTCCTGAGCAGTTGGCGGCCTTTGTTGAGAAAACGATTCGGAACAAATCCCCCAAACTTCGCTATCAGGTGGGACCTACTATTCAGAAGTTAGCGGTTGTTGCCAACCACATTGTACCAGCGAGTTTCTTTAAGTGGATCATCAAAACGAACCATAAACTCTAGACTAGAGTTCTTAATTACTGATAGTTTCTTGACACTCCTTTCGAGTATCCCGATATAGCTGGGGCACTTCCACACGATCCTTGCTCTCGGGAAAATATTGAACGGCCTTTTCCTCACCATCAGCCAGGATTACCAGCATCACAGGTAGCTGAATATTGTTGTAGTAAATACTTCGTTGTTTAATGATTTGTCCTTTGCGAAGTTCAGCATCGTAAGCTTGGCTTCCCGGCAGCACCGAAACAATCGTATTGTCATCTTTACTGAATGTAAATCCAAGTTCAAAGGCTCCCATCATCTTCTTTTCCACCCGCACACAGGGCTTAAGGCTATCGGGAAATTCCAGAAGTCCGCCTTCGTACAAAACGTTCATGAGCACCGAATCTGTCCGCGCCTCGACATCCGACTCTAACCACATCCTTTCAGGCAAGGAAGCCGCTGAAACACGAAAAGTGGGGTCTTTTTCTGCTTCGCTCAACAGCCCCCTCATAGTTGCTGTCAGGCCATCTCCCTCTATGCTATGAGACAAATCAACGTATTCGAGCAACAAGGCCACTGCAAAACCCTTGTCATATGGTAGCCTTCTGGCTGCGGGGTCATTCCAAAAGGCATCGGGCATATCGTGAAAAGACATGTCCCGAACCGGTGACAGGTAGTAATTATACAAGGCTTCATTTGCAACATCGAGGTAGGATTGGTCATCCAGCAAACCTGCTTTTTGCATCATCCGGTAACTGAAAAATTCTGTAAAGCCTTCGCTGAACCAATACATGGACTCTTCTGGATCGGCCATGATTAATTGTCGGCCAATCCACTCGTGCATCATCTCGTGGTAGTAGAGGTGCTGAACATTTCTATCAGTCAATTCTGCATTCGAAGAGAGAAATGTGGCAAAACCCTGATGCAGGCATGTTCCTCCATACGAAAGACCTTGACCTTTTGTCTCCACAGGTACTAACGAGATGAAATAGTAAGGTATGTCCAGATCGTTCCAGAAAGAACGTTGTAATGCAACAGCCTTTAGAATCATCGCTTGCCAATCCTTATCAGAGAAGTTCCAGTCACCCTGAATGGCAGTGACAATTTTTTGCTGCTTCCATTCGATGGTATCTACCCTAAAATCACCCCCCGTAAACAGTGCCTCATCCAGACCTGCTGCTTCTACCAATATTTTATCTCCTGGTTTTAGCACCCCCAAACTACTGTATAATGCCCCATCATTTATTGCTTCGTCCCAATGCAGCAAAGCCTTAATGTCGCTGTTGGCTGAGTCGGGCAGCAACAGTGCTGTATTGCCGACAAAATGGAAATAATCTGCATTGACGATGGGCCGGTAATAATTGCTTCGATTAAGAGGTCCCTCCCAATCTTGCTCAACATCGTATTCAATAAAAATCGGTTGATCTTCAGCATAACGAACTACCAGCTTATGCGGAGCACTGGAAGAGTCCAATGTTACTCCCCATTTTGAAAAATGAAGGTTATGAATGGAAGTGTACAGGTTCTTTTGATTGGCCCAACTATCGGGAAGCTCAAACACAGCGCTGTCTCTGCCCTTTCCGTCCCATACCATTTGGACATGGATTTTTCCGGATTGAGCGGAAATACGGTAGGTCATCGTTGGAACTTCAGACGAATGATTCCAATTGCAACCAGTGATGATCAACAGACAAAAAACACCATTGATCAACTGACGCCACATAATTACCGCAGTTTAGCGTCCAACCCTTTTTCGAAAGATTGCAGCAATTTACCCATGGCCTTTTCGACCTGCTTGTCGGTGAGGGTTTTGTTTTTGTCCTGAAAGGTAAAACTCACTGCGTACGACTTTTTGCCGCGTTCCAGGTTTTTCCCTTGATACACATCAAACAGGTTGATTTGCTTCAACAAGCCTCGCTCAGTTTGACGGGCTAATTTTTCAATGGCGGCAAATGAAACTTCCTGGTCTACCAACAACGCCAAGTCTCTTCTCACAATCGGGAAACGCGAAGGAGCCTCGAATGTCAACTTGTGCTTAGCTGATCGTTTCATGATGTGCGCCCAATCAAAAACTGCGTAGTAAACGGGCTGCTCAATATCCGATTTTTGAAGGGTTTCTTTTGACACGGTTCCGAAATCAACCAATGGTTTTTCGCCAATGGCGTACTGCAAACCTGTGCTCAATTGTGCCACAAACGTTTCAGCAGTTTGCCACCTATCGGCCGTCAATCCAAAGCGTTTTAAAATGGCTTCCACCGAGGCTTTTAAATCATAAAAATCCAGGGCTGCATCACCAGTATTCCAACTTTCAGCTTCTCTTCGTCCTGTCATAAACAAAGACACACTGGGCGTTTCCTTGTACGCACCGTCTTCTGCTATTTCGTAAGTACTGCCAAATTCGTAAAACTTCAAATCACGGTTTTGGCGGTTAACGTTGTACGCGATGGCTTCCAATCCACTGTAGATCATCGATTGACGCATCACATCCAATTCCTGGCTCAATGGATTAAGAATACGAACGAGTTCATTGGCCTTGGCTCCAACGTAATTTCCCGAGCTGGTCAAGGAGTTGGCCATGATTTCTCGAAAACCTCTGCCGGAGAGAATTTCGGAAACAATGTTTTGCAATTTATCCGCATCGGGCTTTTGACGGTGGGTCAAACCCATGGTCATGCGCGATGGCAGCTCGATGTTGTTGTAACCATAAATCCGCAGCACCTCTTCAATCACATCGGCTTCGCGTTGCACATCCACTTTAAATGGTGGCACCAGCAACTCCAACCCATCGGCTGTTTCTGAAGCGACCTTTATCTCCAGTGCTTCGAGAATCTGCTTGATGGTGTCTCTGGGAATTGATTTGCCAATAAGGCGATCGCAATTGTGGTAGCTGAAGGCTACTTCAAAATCGGCCACTGGCTCGGGGCGGGTGTCGGTCACTTCCGAAGAAATTGTTCCACCGGCTACTTCCTGTATCAACAGAGCTGCACGTTTCAAAGCCGTCAACGTATTGTTGGGGTCCACTCCGCGCTCAAATCGGAAAGAGGCGTCCGTGTTGAGGGCATGGCGTTTAGCAGTTTTTCGAATAGAAACCGGGTGGAAGTAGGCACTTTCCAAAAAGATGGCCGTGGTTGACTCCGTAACGCCCGAGTGCATGCCGCCAAAAACTCCTCCGATGCACATACCTCCTTTGGCATTGCATATCATCAAATCTTCGCTGGACAACTTACGCTCTACTTCGTCCAACGTGGTGAAAGTGGTTCCTTCAGAAAGCTTTTTGACGATGACTTCATTGCCTTCAATAGCGGCTGCGTCAAAGGCATGCAAGGGTTGTCCCATTTCGTGCAACACGTAGTTGGTGACATCCACAATGTTGTTGATGGGTCGCAATCCAATGGCTGCCAATCGGTTTTTCAACCAGCTGGGAGATGCTTTTACTTCCACATCGGAAATGGTGACACCCACATAACGTGGACAGGCTTCTGTGTCTTCAACCGTGACTTTGATGGGCAGGTTGTTGTTGTCTATTTTGAATGCTGCAACGGAAGGGTGTTGCAACGAGACATCTTTGCTGTGTTGGGTGCGGTAAACGGCTACCAAATCACGGGCTACACCAATGTGCGAAGTAGCATCAGCGCGGTTGGGGGTCAGGCCTATCTCAAAAACAGCATCGTTTTCAATCTTGTAATATTCACTGGCGGACTGGCCTACCGGTGCGTCTTTGGGCAACACAATGATGCCATCGTGCCCCGCACCTAAACCAATTTCATCTTCGGCACAAATCATCCCGACAGATGCTTCGCCTCGAATTTTTGCTTTTTTGATTTGAAAAGAATCACCTTCCAACGGATAGATGGTCGTACCAACAGTGGCAACAATTACCTTCTGGCCTTCAATGACATTGGGAGCTCCGCAAACGATGGGCAAATTTTCATCGGCCCCGATGTTTACTTCTGTCACCTTTAGTTTGTCAGCATTGGGATGCTTGGTTGTGGAAAGCACTTCTCCAACCACCAAACCTTCCAGCCCACCTTTGATGGATTGCACGGTTTCGATGCCTTCCACTTCGAGGCCCGTTTGCGTGAGTAAATCACCGGTCTCGGCAGGAGCAGTGGTGATGTCGAGGTATTGTTTGAGCCAATTATAGGATATCTTCATTGTCGCTACTTTTCAAGGGAACAAAAGTAAGGATTTTGGGGTATTGAGGGCGTCTACTTTCAAGTCAGTGTTTGGCCTAGCAATTTGAAATCGACACGCTATGAAATCAAATCGACCTTTGATGAATTCAAAAGGGGATATTTTCAATGTAGAAGTAGAAAAATGTTAATTTTACTAATACCCTTACCCTTGGTACCTAATCTTTTGTCTTGTGTTGGCTTATTTCTTTCGCTTGTTGGTAGTTGCCCTGTTGGGACTTATCTCTAGCACTCATGTTGCTGGTCAAATTTGCAACAACTATGCTCCAGCAACAGTTGGTCCTACAGCAGTTTGCCAATACACCAATGGTAATCAGGCAACGTATATGTATACCAATTCTACTTGGTCGAAGCCAAACGGAGGCGGATCAGTTTCAGTTGGGTCTTGGTCCATTACCGGAGGTACCATCGTAAACGAAGTGACAGGAGATAGTGGAACTTCCAATGTTAAATATTTTGATACAGCTTATGTACAATGGGGGCCAGGAGGCACCGGACAAATAACCTATCACATAACCGGTTTTTTTCCAAACTGCTTCAGCCAATCTCCCAAGAATGTAACAATCAGTACATCCCCCACCTTAAATGCAGGATTTAGTTACTCCGGTGGTTCCGGGGGCTCATATTTCTTTACAGACAGCTCGACTTTAGCCTCTAGCTGGTCGTGGGACTTTGGCGATGGCAACACTTCCAGTGGCCAAAACCCAACCCACACCTATCTACTTCCAGGCAGCTATGTTGTTCAACACAGTGCTTTCAGTAATTGTTCTTCACAAACCACATCAGACACCATTGTTGTCACCTGTTCTTCCTATCCATCTACAGTGGCTAATTTCACAACATCAGACAGCACCATTTGCTTGGGCGAATCTGTGTCTTTTACAGACCTATCCGTTGGCCCAATCACCAATTGGTTCTGGGAATTCTCGGGAGGCACTCCAGCCAACTCTTCATTGCAAACTCCTTCTGCCGTTAGTTACAATACGCCTGGTTCTTACTCAGTTTCTCTAACAACTACCTCCTGCCTGAACATGGATACCCTGACCAAGCTCATGCACATCACGGTAACCGACACTCCTTATGTGAACAATCTGGGCAATGACACTACCATTTGTTTCGGTGATTCTATTTTATTGATTGCTACAGGTAATTTCAGCTCCTTGCTGTGGAACGATGGGGCGACATCTTCTTCCAACTTTGTTGGACAAAATACGTCCAGTCAACTTGATACAATTTGGGTCGAGGCACAGATAAACTACTGTTCTTCCAGAGATACATTGATCATACAAAAGTACCCCACAGTAAGTTTGGACTTTGGTGCTGACCAAACCTTGTGTCCAGGAGACACCTCCACTCTCATGGCTAATTTTCCCGGAGCTTCTTACCTCTGGCAAAATGGTTCAACTGGCCCAACCTTTGATGTTACCCAAGCAGGTGTCTATCACGCCCAAATAAGCCATGTTTGCGGGACGGTAAGTGACACAATCAATGTTTACTATGATTCATCAACCTTGGACCAGACACAACGATCTGCCCGGGAGATACCTTATGGTTAAATGCATCATTTACAGGAGGAAGCTACGTCTGGCAGGACAACTCAACCAACAGTATTTTCCCTGCAACACAATCTGGCTTCCACAGCGTTCTAGTGAGTAATATGTGTGGCAGTGCATTTGATCAAATAGTTATTGATTTGGACTCACTCCCATCCATCAATTTAGGCCCAATGGACACGACCTTATGTCCAGGAGATAGCTTGGTACTGCAAGCGTCTTTTCCAGGTGCGACCAATTTCTGGTGGCCAAGCATGACAACGGGGCCATCCATTGCGGTAACTCAACAAGGCACTTATTGGGGCGTTATTCAGGCTATGTGCGACACAGTGGTTGATCAGATTATTGTCAACTACAGCAACCCAATAGCCCAACTTGGTCAAGACACTTCATTTTGTATCAATGATTCTGTTGCCTTAACTCCCGGAAATTTCGCTGCCTACAATTGGTCAAACGGTGACACCACAGCGACAATCAACGTGGGTTTACCAGGCACCTTCTCCGTGATGGTTGCCGATACAGCCGGATGTATGGACAGCGACACAATACTGGTCTCACAAGCGATTCCAATTATAGCAGGTACAGTATCACAGGGCAGCAACGGCAACCCTTTTCAAAACACCAAGGTGTATCTCATACAATTCAATCCACTCGACACGTCCTTGGCGGCCATCGATTCCACCAATACCGATAGCTTCGGGTACTACGAATTCTTAAATGCAGACAGCGCAATTTATGTGAAGGTTGCTCCCGATTCAACCCTTTATCCCAACGAAATTCCAACCTATTACGATTCAGTTTTGCTGTTTGGAAATAGCCCACCGGTTTTACACCCCTTCTGCGATACGGTTACTGCAGACTTTTCTTCGGTTCCCGGCATGAACCCCGGTGGGCCAGGATTTATTGGTGGGCTCATCAGCCAGGGAGCTAACAAAATGGCCGGACCGGGCGACCCGGTTTCAGGCTTGCGGGTGATGCTCCTGAATAGCAGCAATCAACCGGTAGGTTATGCAACAACAAATGCCGAGGGATATTTTAGAATCAATGGACTCAGCTACGACTTGTACTCGGTGTATGTGGATGATCCGAGAATTGATAATTCTGTGGCGCCTGTCGTTTCTATCAACCAGCGCGAGTTAAGGCGTGACGACTTGTGGTTCTTTCTCTATACCGATCACCTGGAATGGGGAAATCAAGCTACGGGAACGGCTGAATCCGGTTTGGCAAAAGACATACTCACCGTCTACCCCAACCCCGCTGCAGAAACTGTCAACGTACGTTTTCAATCAGAGCAAGCTGAAAAAGCGACCCATATTTACCTCATGAATCTGCTGGGAGAACGATTGATACGCTCGTCCATGACTTTGGTGAATGGCCAATACCAGCAGCAATTGCAAGTGGGTGACCTGGCAAAAGGAGTTTACTTCCTGACAGTAGAAACCGAATCAGGCAATAGACTGACACAAAAAATAGTGTTGCAATAGGGAGTTAAGGTAGCACCTTAAAATCAATGGACTGGGAAACCTTTTCAGATTCTCCTTCTTTCCAGGTGGAAGCCTCCAGGCGAAAATCACTTTCCTCTTCTACCTCCACGCTGAGCAGGTGTTCGTGAGAGTAGGAGCCATCTTCTTCCTTCACCAATTGATCAAAACGATACACTTCGGTGCTGCCATCGGTCAGGTTAACAAGCTTTACTTCTACATGGTCAATTGTAGCTTCACTTTGAAAGTCCACATCAATGACCAATGTCTCTCCTGTCTTAAGCAAAACATCCAATGGCGTATTGATAGTCACAATCGGGCTGCTGTATGGACTCCTGGATTGTGGGTCATAAGGATTTGCATCGTGCTTTTGACAAGCTACGGTCATTAATCCAAGTAAAGCAATCAATAATATATTCTGAAAAATTTTCATCCAACTGTTTTTCGACCTGTTAGAACGTACGAAATTAATGCATATTGCTCAATTCCAAACAATATTGATGCCAAGCCGGTTCAATCCCTAATTTTGGGTATTTAAATGGCTGTCTCCCCAACCAATATTTAAACACTAGCGTTCTATCAACAGCACATTATTAGATCATTTATTGTAGCCAACCTATGTTGAAGAAAATTAGCTTTCTCATTTTAGGATATGTTCTAATGGGATGTATTGCAGGATGCTGCGATACCTATGAAGAATTTGATTACCGCTGGCAAAAACTAGAATTACTTCACCTGAACAATGCGGGTCGCGAGCCCATTTTTGCTACAACTGAAATTGCCAAGGAGGCTTATGGCATGCGGGTGAAACTTCACCCAAGAATTGTTAGCCAAGCGGTTTCCTTCCATCCTTTTAATCAGGCAATGGCCCTTTCGTGCCAACAAGATGTATACAACAACCCAAGTTATATCGAAACGGTGACCATCTACTCAGTAAATCAATTCAGCGAATCCATTGAAGCGGAAGCAGACGTTACCAGCCTTTTTAAGGCGCGAAGAACAGGAGATAACAGCGAATTTTATGAAAGTGTAAACGAACTCGTAGCTTCCTGGGGAGGCTCCTCGCAAGATTTGCTCAGAAGTTTTGACATCTACCTCATGGAACCCCCAACTGCCGGAACACATCAATTCAGGGTGGACATTAAACTTTCCAACGGACGCCATTTAATTGATACTTCAGCACCCATCGAATTGATCACATTATGAGGTTCGTAAACACACTCAGAGCGACAGGATTGCTTTTCTTGTGCTTGTTGGCAGCCAATATCTTTGCTCAACAAGATTCCACTGCCCTTGAAAAACCTTTTCGATTTAGTTTCGGTTTCACCGGTGGCCTGGCTTTTCCTGGCAAAGACTTTGTCAAAGGAAAGAATCCTTCTATTCCAACAGAATTTGCCCGGGAAAGTGGAATTAGAGTGGGCGCATATGGTGCCTGGTACGTTTCCAAAACTATTGGAATACAAGCCGAGGTTAGCGTATTCAGCTTTCAATTTGACGAAAATGCCTTTGCGGAACGGTTAACCTCAGAAAGTGGCCCAGGCTACCTGCTGAGTGAACGTGGTTTATTTCCCACATTCGATCCCGTCAGCCTGCTGGTTGGTCCAACTTACAAGGTTGTTGCCGGTAACTGGCTATTTACTCCACACCTCTTACTGGGTAGCTTCCACCTCCCTGCTACTGAGATAAATTACCTACTCAAAATTCAAAACAGCCATCAAATCATTGAAGGCTCGATCAGCACCGAGGATACATGGGGCTTTACATGGCAACCTGGAATTGAAGTCGGTTATGCGCTGATAAAAAAGCAAAAACTAATGGGGCTTCTGACGACACGGTTAAGCTACGCTCAAAGTAGTTTTACAACCACGTTCAACAAGAATGAAAGGACCTTTATCTCAGAGGAAGTCACTCAACAAGCTTACCAGCAAGATCAAATGTTCCAGTCATGGATGCTGACTTTTGGTTACAGTTTTCACATTGACGGAATGCTTCCCTCCGCTTTCAGAAAATAATGCTCACCAGCAGGTTAATAATTCGATAACCTGTCCGAAACGTTGACATCAATGTTCAGTGCTACCTTGGCTCCAAACCTTAACACCTTAAAATTCATGGAGACCATTTTGATTGTTGACGATGAGCCAGACATTGTTGAACTTCTTTCTTACCATTTCAAGCACCGCGGATACCATATCTTAAAAGCGCACAATGGCCAGGAAGGTCTGGAAATGGCATTGAAGCATATGCCTGAAGCCATCATTTGTGATATCAGAATGCCACTGATGACGGGGATAGAAATGTGCCAACAACTGAAAGGCAATTCGCTTTTTTTACGGGTCCCATTTATTTTTCTGAGCGCATCCAACGATGATATGGAGGTCCTAAATGCTATTCAGGCAGGCGGAGATGATTATCTGTCTAAGCCCGTGCACATTCCAATTCTGATGAAAAATGTTCGGTCCTTCCTGGACAGGAACCAACCTTTATTTGAACAGACAGTTAATTGAGAAGTATGGGCTGGATTAATGTACGCTACTGGTCTCCTTCTTGTAGGTGTATTGTGAAATAGCGTCTCCATTTTTGAAGTAATAGATGCCACCCCAGGAGTGAGTCACTTTCAGGTATTCAAAGCCCTTGTCGCCTATCACAATAACGCGTCTCACAATTTGACGATTGCCATCTGTGATGCGCTGCTCGACCCCTTCCGGAAACTGACGAGCCAACTCTTCCATAAATTTTTGCTTGTCCTTTCTTTCAGTGTTCTCATCATCCAGAAAGTACAACTTGAATTTATCTTCTTCGCGGGCACTTGATTTTTGACTCGCGACCTCACCGTCAGCTGGTTTTAAAGCTCCTTTTTGCTTGACAGGTGGCTGGTGCAGCTGCTTTGCAGGCTTTTCAACCTCTTCTTTTTCAACAGGTGCTTTCTCCACCATTTTCTTCGAACGCCAAGCCTCCAGCTCTATTTCTGCCTGTTTGGCTTTGCTGGCGTCTGCCTCTGAGATGGTGGTAGTTTGGGAGGCCGATTGCTCCTTTGAATTTCCAACCCGCTGCGCCAAGGTTGACGATGAGTTAAAAAGGAATACGCTTGCTAATAAACTGCCAACAATGGCATACAGCAATTTCGATCTATTCAGACCAGAAATGTAACCAATAAATTGAGGGGTGTCCATTACTAAACGATAACCTGAATAACAAATATCGGAAAACAAATCCAATTGATGCATTCAGGTTACCGTCCAGGCGTCCACACCAGACAAACCTCTCTAATGGTAAGGTGAGCTTTTACAAATAACTAACGGGCAATCACTAGATTTTGGCGAACTGATGAGGTACCATTTTGTACAACAACCTGATAGATGCCTGCGGGCATTTCTCGAACATCAATGAGTTGCTCCCGCGCATTAACGTTAGCATTAGCCCACACGCGGCCTTGCATGTCTAACAATTTCAATTCGTAATGTTCGCTTACTTCGCTTGAAAATTGCAGACGAACGTATTCTGAAGCAGGGTTTGGGAAAACCGAAGTGGTGAAAGAAGGTGCGGTGTTATCATCAATACCAACTGCACAACTCTCTGTGACCCGCAAAAATGGAAACACGTAGGCATCACAGTCCATGAAACTGTAAGGGGCAAAATCAACGATATTTTCCCAGTTGCCGCTGTTGACGAACTTTCCTTTTAACCTTTTCTCTCCCTGGCCATCTCCTTCAGGACAGTAGCTGTTGGAAATAATAAAGATGTCGTCCCGCACCATGCTTGGATCATAAGTTGTAAAACCAATGCTAAAACCATCAGAATCGGTTAACTCCGTGCCATCGCCATTGCCGTCTACCAGCATAAAATCTTCGGTGGAGTTACCCAAACCACCAGAGGTAATGATTCCAGAGTTGAGAGCAGATCCCTCAGGGAAGCCATTGGCATCAGCATTGTAGAAATCGTAAGGAATCTCATCGGGTGTTCCCATTACCGTGTTTACAGCGATGCGCACACGAAACCCCATGAGTTCTATCTTGGATATTGTGCGGGAGGGATCAGAAACGGTAGGAAGGTCATAATGCATGGATATGTCCGTATAGTTTTGGTTGGTTCCACAGACATACCGTTCGTAAATGGGAGTGCCTCCTCCAAAATTGGCAACGTGGTAAACCATGTCCATGCTGCGATCAAAATAGGCAGTCGCGGTATCGGTGATGGTGGTATCGCATCCGCCAGAAGCAATGGCTCCAGTGCTTAGAAAGCTAACAAAACCTGCTAGTAAAATAGGTGTAAATATTCTTTTCATATCGGTAGATAGTTTGATTTACGCGGGCATTATTTGCTCTGCGGTTCATCCATCAAGGTAGTTGGCAAGGACCCCGCAATTAGTCGTGAAGATGACATTAGGAGCGTCCTTCCGCTCGATAAGGAGTGGGTAGGACTACAAGGTGAGGGGCAGAATCAAGAAATTCGGCTCCAATTGGGCCGACTAATAACCTGGCGTTTGAGCTGTTGAGCAATGCTCCAGTTTTCAGGCTTTTGTAGATTGGGGTCTACTTCCAGTAGTTGTATCGCTTTGTCACGCGCCAATTGCAATATCGAAGCATCCCTGGCCAAGTCAGCAATCTGAAGATCCAACGCACCACTTTGTTGTGTTCCCATTAAATCCCCCGGCCCTCTCAACCTAAGATCAACCTCTGCTATTTCAAAACCATCGTTGGTGCGCACCATGGTTTCCATGCGTAATTTGCCATCGGCAGACAACTTGTTACCGGTGAGCAGAATGCAGTGCGATTGTTCTCCTCCCCTTCCTACCCGGCCACGCAGCTGGTGCAATTGGGATAGCCCAAATCGTTCGGCACTTTCAATTATCATGACGGTGGCATTGGGTACATTGACACCAACTTCGATGACAGTTGTTGCTACCAAAATCTGAGATTCGCCCTTTGCGAAACGCTCCATTTCCATGTCTTTGTCCCTGGCTTTCATCTGGCCGTGCACAATGCTCACCTTGAAATCAGGCATGGGAAAGGCACGTGAAATGCTCTCATACCCATCCATCAAATCTTTGTAATCCATGGTTTCAGACTCTTGAATCAACGGATAGACCACGTATACCTGACGTCCCTTCGCAATTTCCTCCTTCATAAAACCGAATACCCGCAAACGGCTCGAATCACTGCCATGGGTCGTTTTAATCGGCTTGCGCCCCGGAGGTAATTCATCGATGACCGACACATCCAGGTCGCCATACAACGTCATGGCCAATGTTCTGGGAATTGGTGTGGCTGTCATGACTAATATATGTGGCGGTGAATCATTCTTTTTCCAAAGCCGGGATCGTTGCGCCACGCCAAACCGATGTTGCTCATCAATCACCACCAGTCCTAAATTGTGGAACTGCACCTTGTCTTCAATAAGTGCATGGGTACCGATCAGTATGTCCAGCTCCCCGCTTTTTAATTCTTCAAACAACACTCTCCGCTGCTTTGCCTTAGTCGATCCAGTGAGTAGGGCCACTTTTACACCAATACTTTCGAGCAATTCCGAAATACCTTCGTAATGTTGGTTCGCCAAAATTTCCGTTGGTGCCATTAAGGCGGATTGAAACCCGTTGTCGATGCCTATCAACATGACCATTGTGGCGACTATTGTTTTCCCACTGCCAACATCTCCCTGTAGCAAACGGTTCATTTGAGTGCCAGTCTTCAGGTCCCTGCGAATTTCTTTGATCACCCGCTTTTGCGCTCCGGTCAGTTCAAAGGCCAGGCGCTCCTGATAGAACCGGTTGAAGGCATCACCAACCTGGTCAAAATTAAACCCTTGTAGCTTTTGTGTGCGCAGCACTTTGGTCCGCAGAATGCGGAGTTGCACAAAAAACAATTCTTCAAATTTTAACCGAAGTTGTGCCCGTTGCAACTTTTGGGCATCGGCAGGAAAATGAATGTGCCGAATGGCCTGCTCCCGTGGCATGAGATCCATAGACTCCAACAAATCCTTTGACAATGTTTCTTCCAATTGTCCCGGAATCTGCTGTATCAGCGTATGCAACAGTTTGCCAATTCCCCTGCTATTCAATCCTCTGGCACCTAACTTCTCGGTCGAAGAATAGACTGGTTGTAACGAGGCATTCAACCTCCGTTCATCCGGTTTCACCTCGTCTATTTCGGGGTGTGACATGTTCAGCCGCCCATTGAATGCGCCAGGTTTGCCAAAGATCACATACTCCTGTCCTGTTTTCAGGCTCGACCGCACCCAGGAAACACCTTTGAACCACACCAGGTCCATCTTGCCGGTATCGTCCAAAAATTCAGCTGTCAAACGGCTGCCTCGCCCTTTGCCGATGGTTTGAATCTTACCCAGCTTTCCTTTGATTTGAATGTAAGGCAGCTCGGTGGAGACCTCATAGATTTTGTAAAACCGACTTTTGTCAACGTAGCGGAATGGGAAATAGCTGAGCAGGTGTCGAAAGGTATGCACCTTCAACTCGCTCTTAAGCAGTTCACCCCGTTTAGGGCCTACTCCTTTTAAATACTCAATGGGTGTATCTAACAATTGGGAAGGCATCATTCCTCAGTTTGCGCGCCCGGTTGGCGTTCAAACAAATCTAACGGTATTTTGAAAAATTCAGCCCACCGAATTTCAATTTCTATCAACATCTTTCCAAGTCGATTCCTCCAGACATAATTCACCCATTGAGGAATGCTCCAGATCTGGTTGTTGAATCAGGAAAATAGAAAGTAGGCTGGTAGGGCTACACAAACATGGTTACTGGATTCTCCATCATTCGTTTGAATGTCTGAAGGAACTCCGAGCCGGTTACTCCATCTACCACACGGTGATCACATGAAAGTGTTACACGCATCACATTGCCAGGAACAACTTTCCCGTCTTTCACCACGGGTGTTTGCTTGATACCACCCACTGCCATAATGCAAGCATCAGGAGGGTTAATGATGGCGGTAAATTCTTCAATGCCAAACATACCCAGGTTGGAGATGGTAAACGTGTTGCCTTCCCAATCTTCGGGCAATAACTTTTTATCACGTGCCTTTTGAGCAGCCACTTTTACCTCAGCCGAAATTTCAGAAAAGGACTTGGTATCGGCATGACGAACAACTGGCACCAACAAACCATCTTCTACAGCAACAGCAATACCAATGTGTACATGCTCGTTGTATCGAATGCGATCTCCCAACCAGGAAGAATTGACTTTAGGATGCTTTTTGAGGGCAGATGCTGTTGCACGAACTACAAAATCGTTGAAGGAAACTTTTCCTCCACCGTTTTCATTGATGGCCTTTCTGGAAGAAATAGCAGCGTCCATATCTATATCCATCGTAAGGTAAAAATGAGGAGCAGCAAATTTGCTCTCGCTCAACCTTTTGGCGATGGTTTTTCGCATTTGAGAAACCGGTTCTTCGTGGAAGCGTTCGATTCTTGGACCACCAATCATCGAAGGAGTAAAATTGTCCACATCTCTTTTTACGATGCGTCCTCCGTCTCCTGAACCAGAGACCAATTGTAGGTTAATGCCTTTATCCTCGGCCAGTCTGCGGGCCAGAGGTGATGCTTTTAAACGACCATTTGCCGAAGCTGTGGTTGTTGCAGCAACTTTCACGGGTGCAGGCGCTGACGCAGTAGCAGGTGCTGCAGCTGCTACAGGAGTAAGTGCCGGTGCTGGAGCGGGCTCCTGAGGAGCTTCTTCTTTGGCCGCATTCTTCTTGTCTTCTTCAATCAGCGCTTTAACATCTTCGCCCTTTTCACCTAGAATGGCAAGGATAGCATCAACCGCTGCGGTTTGTCCTGTCTCAACACCAATGTGTAACAACACACCGTCTTGAAACGACTCAAATTCCATTGTGGCTTTGTCAGTTTCAATCTCCGCCAACAACTCTCCAGATTCAACCGGATCTCCAATCTTCTTATGCCATTCAGCAACGACCCCTTCTGTCATGGTGTCGCTCAACTTGGGCATTCTTACTATTTCAGCCATTCTGCGGTCTCTTTAGTGGTGATTAGTCCATTATGAAAGGATAGTCCTCTTGCGAGTAAACATCCTTGTACAATTCTGAGGCATCTGGAAGTGGAGATTCCTCCGCAAACTTCACTGACTCTTCTACCTGTGCTTTTACTTTGGCTCCGATCGCTTCAATTTGCTTTTCTGTGGCAAATTTCTCTTTCCGGATGGTTGCCAATACCTTGCCGATGGGATCTTCATCCTTGTAACGATTCACCTCATCTTTTGAGCGGTACTTTTGCGGATCAGACATTGAATGACCTTTGTACCGGTACGTACGAATATCCAATAACATCGGGCCTTTTCCTGCACGAACATGCTTACAGGCTTTGTCAATGGCTTCGTGTACGGCTTCTACCGTCATCCCATCAACTGCCATCGCTGGCATTTCATAAGACAAGCCCAGTTTACTCAGGTCGGTAACGTTTGAAGTACGCTCTACTGAGGTACCCATCGCGTAGTTGTTATTTTCAATGATGTAGATAACCGGCAACTTCCAGGTCATCGCCATGTTGAAGGCTTCGTGCAAAGCTCCCTGACGAACTGCTCCATCTCCCATTGAAACGAGGGTCGCATTTTTAGTCCCCTTATACTTTTCAGCAAAAGCAATTCCAGTTCCCATTGGGATTTGAGCTCCTACAATACCGTGGCCGCCCATAAAATTGCGTTCCTTATCAAACATGTGCATGGAGCCCCCCTTGCCTTTAGAGCAACCGGTAGACTTTCCGTAAAGCTCTGCCATCACATATTTAGGATCCATTCCCAATCCAATTGGATGGGCATGATCACGGTATGCCGTCATCATTTTATCTCCTTCGCGAGTGGCAGAAGCAGCACCAGCAACAACGGCTTCCTGGCCGATGTAAAGGTGACAGAAACCTCCAAATTTTTGTTGAATATATAATTGGCCCGCTTTCTCCTCAAACTTTCGCATTAAAAGCATGGACTCATACCAATGAAGGTATTCTTTCTTGGTATACTTTGTTTTTTTTGCCGTAGCTGTAGCCATAACTAAATCGTTAACTTCAATAAGGGTGCAAATTTAAAATATAAATGGATATGAGGATGCGATTTTTCGCGAAGATAAATGGTCATTTTGCCCCTTTCAAACCTTCTTCCAGGAAACCCCAAGGTAGGAAGGTTCGAACATTTGGTGAAACATACAATAAGCCCTTACCAGATTGTAGAATTACACGGATGTCCACACCTCCATTCTTTTCATATTCCGACATGACCTGACGGCAGGTTCCACAAGGTGTCAACACATGGTCAACTTCAAAATTTTCAGAGAAAGCATAAACCGCAACAGCAACAACATTTTTTTCAGGAAACCGGGCACGAGCATAAAATATGGCAACGCGTTCGGCACACATCCCTGAAGGATAGGCCGCGTTTTCTTGGTTATTTCCAGTCACCATCGTGCCATCATTTAAAAGTACCGCTGCTCCAACCTGAAACTTTGAATAGGGTGCATAAGCACTTTGAGAAGCTTCCCTCGCTTTTTGCAACAAAACCCGATCTTGCTCGGACAATTCTTGCTCCGAATCATAAACGTCCATTTCAATGTGCATCTGTAGCTTCTCCATAGCCTTCTTCTCCCAAAATTAAATGAATCGGATGGTGCCGTGCAACCCTTATCAGTCGGCTCCTTCCTGCATGAACATAATTTATCCTGAAAGTTAAATTTTTATTTGCAACACTCTTGATTATTCACTACAATTGCCACGCACCAAAACCCTTCATCTCGCCATATGCAAGCGATTCAGAATATAATCGGGCGCTATAACAGCATCTCGCTAAATCAGATGGATGGGGTCAGTTTACTCAACAGAATTGACACTAAGTTCATTTTGACTTATCCGCAGCTTTTGCTTGCCTTGCAGCAGGTGATGGATGATTATTCTATTTTAGAAATCGATGGCTTAAGGCTGCACCGGTACCACACGCTTTATTTCGATACTGCCGACCGTCTTTTTTACCGCGAACATCACAATGGAAAGCGAAACCGGTACAAAGTGCGCATTCGGCAATACCAGGATACTCAGCTGTGTTTTTTGGAAATAAAGCACAAAAACAACAAAGGTTGGACTTCAAAAAAACGAACAACCCGTTTGGAATTTGAGCAGAAACTTTCTGCCGACTCATGTCAGTTCATCAACAGCCACATTCCCTTTCAAGCTGAGGACCTTCAACCAGCATTGACCAATGAATTTTCCAGACTTACTTTGGTGAGTCAGCTCGACCAGGAACGCATCACCATCGATTTGGCCTTGGGTTTTCCACCGTTCAAAACCAGTTTACCCAAGAATCTGGCCGTGGTTGAGGTGAAGCGCGACAAATACTCGAAAAATTCGGCCATGATAAAAGCCTTGTCAGATCAACGTATCTTGCCAAGCTCTTTCAGTAAATACTGCATTGGGACAGTTTTGGCTCACCCAACGATCAAATACAACCGGTTCAAGCCGATTTTACGCACTATCAACAAACTAGCTCATGGACCTATTAATTAATGTATTGCTAGCTGTCAAGGTTCTTGGCATTAAAGTGATCAATGAAAAGGATTTCTTCGAACTGGTTGTCAGGTTCTTTTTCAACCTTTTCGTTTCCACCATCATTGCGCGGTTCATTTATTATCCCATTACCCGCAGGCGCTCTTATCTATTCACCTACCTGCTTTTCAGCATCATCGTCTTTCTGCTCACCCACCTGCTTTCCAATGTAAAAATGGAGTTGGGGTTTGCCCTGGGACTGTTTGCCCTATTTGGCATCATTCGGTATCGAACCAACTCTATACCTATCAAGGAGATGACTTATCTCTTTGTAATTATTGGCATTGCCGCAATCAATGGACTGGCCAATAAAAAGGTGAGCCATGTGGAACTGCTGTTCACCAACTTTGTGGTTATCGCAGTTACCTACGGACTGGAGAAGCTTTGGCTCAATCGTCCACGGATCGTGCAAAAGAACATTCTTTACGAAAAAATAGACTTGATAAAACCGGCTAAGAGAACGGAGCTTATCTCAGATCTCAAAGAACGCACAGGATTGGATGTGCTCAGGGTAGAAATACGTCAGATTGATTTTTTGAGGGATGTTGCGCGGATAGCCATTTTCTACTATGACTCTACCGAGGAGGAATACATTGGGGAAGAAGATGGAAACAATTCCAGCATTGATCAGGACGACTAATCTTTCTGTATCAACACAGTTGCGTAGGCTGTAACGCCTTCTCCACGGCCAACTGGCCCCATCTTTTCGTTGGTTGTGGCTTTTATTGAAACAGCATCTTCATCTACTGACATAACAGCCGCCAAAACCCGTTGCATTTCTGGAATATGTGGAGATAATTTGGGCTTTTCCAAACAAACCGTTGCATCAATGTTGCCTACGGAATATCCCTTTTGAGCAATTAACTCAATAACCCTCTTTAACAAAATTTTGCTGTCTACTCCGGCATAGTCTGCTGATGTATCCGGGAAATGAAATCCGATGTCGCGCATATTGGCAGCACCTAACAGACCGTCACAAATAACATGAATGAGTACATCCGCATCGGAATGGCCAAAAGCGCCTTTATCATGCGGCACCAAGATACCTCCCAACCAGAAGTCGCGGTCGGCTCTTAATTGATGGACATCATATCCAAACCCAACTCGGATAGTCATCTATTCTACGGCAGGCTCATCTCCGCCTTGGCTTTTGAAAGCGTCAAAGTCAAAGGTGAGTGTAAAACGAAGGGTGTTTTGAAGGGGAGAATTTTGCACCAATTGGTTTCCACCAAAATAAGCCGGAATCAAATAGGCAAAATCAAGGCCAAATACATTGTAGCGAATTCCAGCTCCAAGCGTTACAAACTTTCGGTTTCCTTTAGATATATGCTCCCAAAAATAACCGGCTCTCACAGCAAATTGCTTGTCGTACCAATACTCGGCACCAACTCCGAAGTTGATTTCTCTCAGCTCTTCTTTCAGCACACTCCCACCTTCGATTTCCCCAGTAGGAGCTCCTTGGTCATCGGTAATGATTGTACCTGGAGCATCGGTAAAAGAACCAAAAATACCACTTGCAACGGCTCTGTCGGGATCTTTACCAGAAAGGATTTCAAATTCCCCGTTAGGGCCAACGATAGGCTGGTTGTTTGAATCTCTTGCGTAAACAGGAGGCGTTGGAACCAATAATTTATTGAAGTCAGCTGCTATTGAGATAGAATTGTATTCATCCAACTCAACTGTTAATCTTGGCCCTAAGCGCAAGTTGATAGGAAGGAAGTCACGCTTGGTAGTTTCCGTATAAGATATTTTAGCTCCGATGTTTGAGATATTAGCTCCGAAAGCCAATACCGCATCTTTTCCGCCAATTTCAAAGTCGTCATTCTCGTAGTAAGCCGAGATATCAGCAGCAACTGAGCGACCTGGTTTTGAATCAGCTCCTTGAACATTGGTTCCTCCTGTCAGGTTAGAGTGAATGTAACGCAATGCAATCCCTCCGGAAAGTCGGTCCGACAACTTGCGGGCATATGCTACGTCCAAGGCAAACTCGCTTGGACGAAACTGACGTATCTCTTGTCCGGTTTCATCAGTAAACTGAATTTGTCCCAACGTAAAATAAAGCAACGAAACGCCTATAACTTGTTGGTCTCGAGCGTTTTTACCAATCTTCTTGTAACCCGACAAGTAGGACAGGTTAATATCTGGAACCAATTGTCGCAGCCATGGAGTATACGAAATAGCGACTCCCATGTCCTTCTCGGCAAAAGCCAACTTGGATGCATTCCAGTGAATGGAATTCGCATCAGGTGAAGTAGCCACTCCAATGTCCCCCATACCGCCCCCTCGGGTTTCAGGATTGATAATCAAAAATGGAACAGCGGTGGTAATGGTATTCAAATCAACCGTTAGCACATCTGACTGCGCTTGAACAGGTTTATTCGCGATGACCGCAACACACCCTAGTAATACGACAAAAAAGGACTTGGCAATTTTCATAACTCCGTCAAAAAAGAACTGGCAAATATAAAGATAATTAATATACGAGAACGACCTGAATTTCAACAACTCACGACTATGTCTTGCAATGCAAACGGCCTCATCAGACGTTAACGTGAATCGAAAACGACTTCCAAAACCAAATATTGCCTAACCGTTGTTCAGCGTAAAGTTTTAGCGATAGAGTAGTTCCTTTTGTTAGTAATTACGCACTATTGGAGCTAGGCGTTGGTTGAAAACAAAACTAATTCAATATGACCAGCTTTTCAAACTTATCCACCTTCTCTCCGGTGGGCGCAACCACAGAGACCTTATAAACATAGACCCCACGACCAATCTTATCTCCGTATTCATCCCTACCATTCCAGGCAATCGGCCCCGCCAGATAACCGTCAGTGCTGACAAAGCTATCAATGGTTTTCACCAGATTACCGGCAATTGTAAAGACCTGAATGCGCACGTCCAGGCTCTGTCCTGGTTGGTTGTGACCAAAGTAGAATTGGGTATTTGTCGTAAATGGGTTGGGGTAATTCAACACGTGGTCAAGCGCTAACTTAGCGCTGCTTGTCACAACAAATTCTGTGTAAGCCTCTCCTGAATTGTTGTAAACATCCCACACCTTTATTCTAAGGCTGTGTTTCCCCTCCGATAATTCGGACAAGGGATAGCGAATAACTCCACTTTTATAGGAATCGAGATCTGATTCATAATAGTCATTTAAAACAATCGAGTTGGTGGTGTTTTCATCCAACACTGCGACCAAGTCGTGCCCAACGCCATTACCCACCGTATTAATTCCATTTTCATCAAACAGTTGGGCAAACAAGTCAGGTTCTTCATCGGTGATTCCTCCAAAGGCAAATGTGGAATCGTTCATGTATAGATCGACAGCTGGCCCATCATTGTCAGCCGCCACATTTGCATCAATTCCACCAATGATAAAATCTTCAGAATATCCATTGGCATCTTCTTCCCCGTTTTCTGCATAATAGCTGATACGTCCTTCACCCAAATTGTAGGCAATGTCTTTGGGCACTACAAAATCAAACTCAAATTCGCCATTTTTAACACTGGCCTTTCCTTTAAAAAGGATATTCTTGCGCACCTGAAAGATGTATGCACCAAGACCATCATTGTTCAGCGTTTCAATCGTTTGACTCTTGTCAAAAATGAGTGGATAGATGACTCCATTAAAAGAGGTCAGCTTATTGCCTTCTTCATCTTCCAGATATCCACCAACCCTCACCCTGCCCAAAGCACGAATAGTGTCAGGCAAGATGGTGGTAACCACATTGTGCTTAGGATAGGCCAATCGCAAGGCTGGATCCCCCAGAAGTGTAAAGTTGCGGCTGTTAATATTGGGAGGTCCGTTTACCTTAGTCAATCGGGTAATGTCTCCTAATCGCGGCATTTCTCCATTCACCTCAACAAAGGCATTTTTAAAAAAGGCAACCGCCAACTCCTTGTTCGGTGTAGAATAAACCAACCGCGTTGTTGTAAGCAAAGCAATACCGCCTCCATTGGGATTGAGAAAAACATATTCACCGGCAGAGGTCCTTTTCGGATCATCAAAACGACTGAATTCGCAAGTGGCAGTAACAAACAACGGCATGTTGTTGATATTGGTCCAGCTATTAATCGCTCCAACTTCTAATATACGTTCGTGCGCCCAGCCAAGTTCGCCTCCATGTCCAATGTAATAGATAATCAACCCACCAAAATCCATCCTTCTTCCCAGTTCCTCGTTTACGTCAGGATAACGCTCACCTCCAGGGCCCGACCGCTGACGGTAGGCATCGAGAAATATCTTGTCGATATTATACTCCCCATAAGAAGTATCCACAACTTCCGCAATGTCATCTGCATCCCGCATGTGAATGGAGTTGTCTTCATCATCAGCAACGGCAATGACATTATTTCGCCACGCTCCCATCGAATTTCTACTGCTGTAGGCTTTAATCTTATTGATTGCATTACGCGCTTCGGTTTTATTCTTAACCGGCAATCGACCTATACCAATGTCAATAACATCAAAAACAGAACTTCCTTCATCCTCATCCAACAAACCAAAATAGTCATCCGTAATATAAGACTGTGTCGGAGATACTGAGTTAGCAGATTGAAATGATGGAATAAAATTGGTGTTTCCTGTGATTCGGTCTTTAAAATCGTAAGAACCATCACCAAAAAGCAACAAGTATTTGGGTAAGTCATTGGTATCAATTCCCGCCCGATCGTAGAACATGCGGACAAAATCTTTAATCGCAGTAATGTCTTGCGACCCTGAACCAAACTCGTTGTAGATTTGCTCGGTAGTGACCACAACGGAACTCAGGCCATCAAGTTCTGCGTGCCAAGCCGCCAGTTCCAAGGCTTCTTCTTCGAAATCCTTGTGTGTGACCACAATCAATTGAGTATTTGGCAAAGTATGCAAATTCTGATTCTCTACAGGTCCAGATTTGGTGGGTGTTAAAAAGGTATTCCCATTGAAGGCTGCAAACTCGCGCAATGAATCTGTTGCTACTGTGAATTGCAATGTATTTCCAGTTGAGCTAACAGCCAGCTTAAAAACATTCACAGGATTGGTAACATCCCAAATACTGAAATCACTAGTGACTCCTGTCAGGTTAAAACGAGCAGTTTTCCCAACTCCAATAGATTCATTGTCCCGAAACAACATTTGATCACCAACCATCGTCAATTTACGCCTGGCATTCATCTCAATATAGTTAAGCCATCCTGTAGCGGTTGCATTGCCCCTATCAAAGGTAACGACCACATTCATGTTAGGGCCACTGGGTATAAACTCCGTGTCACTTGAACACAAGCCTGCATATTGGGCGGAATAATCATCAAAAACGGGACCGATATTACATGAAATTTCTGCATTCGGTTGATTAACAACATTGAGAGAAAAAGTACTCGTTCCACCAATGGTTCTTGCAGCAAAGTCACTTTTCACCCAAACCGGACTGGTCAGGTCAATATTAGGAAATGTAAAAACGAAGTCGTAGCTAGGTACAATTCCAAATTGTTCACCATACCACTCAATTCCTGACTTGATCAGATTACGTTCTTCCTTGTCGTAAAAAACATAGTCATCAAACGTAGTAACAACGGCATCTGGCGTACCGCCCAATGAAGGCACCTGCTCAATACGCTTTGGTGTTCCTTCAGCAAAATCAGCTGATATGAAATAAAATGTGGTGTCGGAAAAACGGTTGATTCGGTGAATAAAAGAGGAACCTCCCCGATCCCATCGGTGTTGGCTTTGTCCGTAAAAAGCGATGTAATCTCCACCATCAAAAACGCCATCCTCTCCCCCTTCTACATAAACCGCATTTTCTACCAAGTCATCGTGACGAAACTTGCTGTTGTTATACGGCAACATACCTCCACCATTTCCAAAGACCCGAATATTTTGAGGATTAATGGTATTCATATCCCAACCAATGCTTTTTAGAAATGCATAAGACAATTGATATATACCATCCTCGGTAACACCAATCTTATACCAGGATGCACCCGAACGAAGCACAGAATTTGAGGCGGCAATCTTGTAAGCTACTTCACCTCTATTACTGGCAATTCCGGTGGAAGCTCCTGAAGTCACCTGCAATTCAAAAGACACCAACTTTTCGAACTGCCCCGTGGTGGCATTCTTTCGGATAGGAAGAAAAGTTATTTGGGCATAAGGCATTTTTCGGTAGGTCGACACATGCACTTCTGGCTCAATCAAGTCTTTAATCACACCACCTTTCAGTTGGGATAAAATCCTTTTTTCTTCGTTGGTACAAACGACATATTTAGGGCGAACTATCTGAACCGAAGCATCTTTCACTCCATAGGACAATCGTTTATTAACACTGTAAGAAGGGATGTTCAATTCAGGATTCATGTAAGCTCCTCCCTGGAAAAAGAGAAATTCTTCCGTTTGGTCTTCAGATACCTGCTCCTTTCGAATTGCCTCCCATTGCAACTGAATCCGATTACCTTGTGCAGTTGCAGCAATGGCAGAACCACCTTTTGCAGCCACACGTTGAGACCAGCCAGTGTAGGAGCTTCCCACAATCAAAACAACTAAAATGTACTTAAACAGCTTTTGCATGTGTTATTCATTATTAAGTGTCAACCCAACTATGTGGATGGACGGTTCAAAGATACGAAACCTATGGGCTCTTTCAACCCGATTTACCCTTCTGTCAATAGAGCTTCACCTACTTTAGGGTTGCAATGATAACACCCCTTGGCAAAGTCAAATTCTAAACTATTTTCTCCTTTTTCTGCGAAATCTTCAACCATTTCAAAACCCAAAAACGTTAGTTTAGAAAAGGAACAAATGATCACGATAAAAAGACCTTACAACTCCTCGCAATTGGCCATCGGCAATAGCATATGCCGGACCGTTACAATTGCCAGCAACAACCACCCTTCTCCTACCGACACCCTCCCCTTCAATCAGGGTTCTGGCAGCAGAGAAAAAACAACTCTGCCTGACCTTAACCAAGGCTCGAAAAGGAGTATGTGGGTGTGCAACAAACAAGGTCATTTAAAACTTAAAAGTTTACTAATGCTTGAATTTAATCGACCAATTCGTTAATTTTAATGATATATTTGCGAACTCGGTTTTTCAAAAAAGCTCCTTAGGAACGAGTGGTGTAATTTAAATATTGCATGAAACAGCCGACAAATTTGCAAAATTGTTTGAATTCAATAATTCAAAATAATTCGTATAATTGCCTTTTGCTAAGCTCGATATAATGTTCAAAAAAGCCCTTTCTGGCTGCCTAATACTGGTAGCGGTGTCGGCCTTTTTCTGTGAGGAAGCGATGTCTCAGGATCCGCAGTTTACACAGTTCTATGCAAACCCGTTGTATTTAAACCCAGCTTTGGCTGGTGCAGCAAGATGTCCGAGAGTGGTACTTAACTACCGCAACCAATGGCCTGCCATTTCTGGCAACTTCATCACCTATGCTGCATCCTATGATCAACACTTCGACAAATTGTCTGGTGGTCTTGGTTTGCAAGCTTATAATGATAGATCTGGCGAAGGGACTATTAACTCCACAAACATCAGTGGAATGTATTCCTACAACCTAAACCTAGACCGTAAGTTTGCAATAAAAGCAGGATTTCAGGGCACCTACTTCCAGAAAAGCATTGATTGGAGCAAGCTAACCTTTGGCGATATGATTGACCCACGTTATGGGTTTATCAATGAGACTCAGGAAACTCCGGCCAGCAATACTGTTCGCAATGTGGATTTTTCCGCTGGACTATTAGGATATAGCAAGATTTTCTACTTTGGATTGGCGGTCCATCACTTGACGCAACCAAACGAATCGTTCTTTTCAAATAACCAAAGTCGTTTACCTAGAAAGTATACACTTCATGGCGGGGCTGTAATTCCATTGGATAAGAGATACCCAGACGAAGCATCGATTTCGCCTAACATACTTTACCAACAGCAAGGCGACTTCAAGCAAACCAACATTGGTATGTACGTAACACGTGGACCGATTGTAGGGGGTGTTTGGTACCGCTTTGAAGATTCCTTTATCCTGTTAGTAGGAATTCAAACTGACCAGTTCAGATTTGGATATAGCTACGACTTGACCACTTCCAAGCTCTCGAACGCCACTGGCGGATCGCACGAGATTTCAGTGACAATGCAGTTTGCTTGTCCCAAGAAAAGAAGGAAGTTCAGAACTATCACTTGTCCTAAGTTCTGAAACAAACAATAAATTATTTCGTACATTCGTTTTCTACAAAAAACTATTTGTAATGAAAAAAGCATTCGTTGTACCTGTTCTTTCATTGCTCATCGTCCTAGGTTCCTGCGGCTATGAAAAGTCAGCCATTACTGGTTGGAACTATAATGATTCTCGAAATGGTGGTTTTGAAAAGCCCCCTTTTGAGGAGCAAGAAACGGGCCCGAACCTCGTTCTTATTGAAGGTGGAACCTTTACTATGGGTCGAACCGAACAAGAAGTCCACTATGACTGGCATAATGTGCCACGCAGGGTAACCGTTTCTTCATTTTACATGGATGAAACAGAAATCACCAACTTCAACTGGCTGGAATACATGTACTGGCTGGAGAGAGTTTATGGTGCTGACTACCCTGAAGTAGTTGCGAAAGCGCGACCTGACACATTGGTTTGGCGTTCAAAACTAGCTTATAATGAGCCTTATGTGGACTACTACTTGCGTCACCCTGCCTATCGCGATTATCCTGTAGTAGGTATCAACTGGCTTCAGGCCAATGACTTTTGTTCCTGGAGAACGGACCGTGTAAACGAATATATTCTTATTCGTGAAGGTTTGTTGGAACATTACGTTGACCAAATTGGTGAAGACAACTTCAATACAGAAGCATATTTCAATGGGCAATATGAAAGTGGAAAACGAATTGACGGTCTTCCTGATCTAAACCCAAGTAGCAGTGGTTTCCGTAATGTTAAAATGGAAGATGGTATCCTTCTACCGAAGTACCGCCTCCCAACTGAAGCAGAATGGGAATATGCTGCCTATGGTCTTATTGGCAACACTGTTGGTGAAAGAATCATCGAGCGCAGACTTTGGCCCTGGAATGGTCATGCAGTAAGAAATCCTGACGAGCAATACATCGGTATGATGATGGCTAACTTCAAAAGAGGTCGTGGTGACAACATGGGTATCGCAGGTCGTTTGAACGACAATGCTGATGTTACGGCTCCTGTCTATTCTTACTGGCCCAATGATTTTGGTCTTTACAATATGGCTGGCAACGTGAGCGAATGGGTAATGGATGTTTACCGTCCTTTATCATTAGAAGACATGGACGATTTCCGACCTTTCCGTGGAAACGTTTATGAAAAATTAGCTCGTGATGAAGATGGGTTGATTCTTGAAAAAGACAGCTTAGGAAAACTGGTATACGTTCCAGTTACTCAAGAAGAAAACATTGACCGAAGAAACTACAAGCAATCTGATAATATTAATCACCAAGATGGAGATTATGAGTCTCATGTAGACAGTGGTCACTGGGTTGATTACGAGGAAGATGATCAAGATGCTGTTGAAACTTCATACATGTATGATTACTCAGTAACTTCCTTGGTCGATGACAAAGCCCGTGTTTTCAAAGGAGGTTCTTGGAAAGACAGAGCTTACTTCATGAATCCTGGAACAAGAAGATTTTTGGATGAGAAACAATCTACCTCTTACCTTGGATTTCGATGTGCTATGGATCGTGTGGGTAGCCCAATAGGTCTGGGAGGTCGATAACCAACGAATCAAAATATTGTATATATTCAAACCCGGGATTGTTTTCCGGGTTTTTTTATGCAACAATGATTGATAAGCTTTATTCTATTTTTCAGGCGCATCCACTGATTTGCACGGATACCAGAAACATCCTGCCTGACTCCCTATTCTTTGCCCTGAAGGGCACCAACTTCAATGGCAACAAGTTTGCCCAAGAAGCACTCAATGCGGGCAGCGCATACGCCATTATTGATGAACCTGAATTCCACGTAGGCGATCGCACCATTTTGGTAGAGAATGTACTAGTGGCGCTGCAAGAGCTCGCTACGCATCACCGCAAACAGCTTAAAATACCTGTTATTGGCATTACAGGCTCCAATGGCAAAACAACCACCAAAGAGTTGATGCATGCCGTGCTAAGTCAAAAATATCGATGCTATGCAACCGAAGGTAATTTCAACAACCACATTGGCGTTCCTTTGACATTGCTCAAAATAAATAGTTCGGTAGAAATTGCTATTATAGAAATGGGAGCCAACCACATTGGCGAAATTGGATTCTTGTGCAACATATCCCAGCCCGACTATAGCATTGTAACAAACATAGGAGCTGCTCATCTGGAAGGTTTTGGAAGTATCGAAGGTGTCATCAAAACGAAGAAGGCCTTGTACGATTATGTTCGAGAGCACCAGGGAATTGCATTCGTAAATCGAGACAATGACTTATTGATGGAGCTCGCAGAAGGCATCGAACAGCAAACCTTTGGCACTACCTCAGAAGCCACTTACCAGGGAAAACTTGTTGGAGATAGCTTTTGCCTCAATGTTCAATGGAAAACCGACACAGGATTCATCGATGTTCCCAGCAATCTCGTTGGAGACTACAATTTGGAGAATGCCTTGGCCGCGATGGCTATTGGAAGCTATTTTGGTGTTTCCAGCGAGGCAATTAAAACGGCCATTTCGTCTTATGTCCCCGCGAACAACCGTTCACAATTAATTCAATCAGACACAGGAGCCACAATTGTTTTGGATGCCTACAATGCTAACCCGACCAGCATGAAGGCTGCTATACACAACTTCACCAAAAAGGACTCAGCAGCATCCGTGTTAATCCTTGGGGACATGCTGGAATTAGGGCAGTACAGCGCAAACGAACACCAAGAGATTGTTACACTTGCAGAAAATCTGGGTTTCCAGAATGTTTTGCTTGTCGGTACTGAATTTGCCAAAGCTAAAAAGCCGGCACACTTCCACACTGCTCCAGACGTTGCCGCAGCCAAGACCTTTCTCCAAAATGAAAAAATGCCGGCCAAAGCCAGCATTTTAATCAAAGGATCCCGAGGAATCCGGTTAGAAAGTTTGGTCGAGATTCTTTAATCCTTAATCTTTCAACAAGGAACGTGAAATCACAATCTTCTGGACTTCAGAAGTTCCTTCGTATATCTGAGTAATTTTGGCATCGCGCATCAACCGCTCAACGTGGTACTCTTTTACGAAACCGTAGCCACCGTGAACCTGCACAGCCTCAACTGTAACTTCCATCGCTACTTTAGAAGCAAATAATTTGGCCATTGAACTGGACAAACCAATTGACATACCATTGTCCTTGTGCCAAGCTGATTTCAAACACAGCAGTCGAGCACACTCAATTTCCGTTGCCATGTCGGCCAATTTGAACTGAATGGCCTGGTGCTCACAAATAGGTTTACCAAAAGCTTTTCTTTCTTTGGAATAATCACGTGCCATTTCGTAGGCTCCTGATGCAATACCTAAGGCTTGCGAAGCAATACCGATACGTCCGCCTTCCAGCGTCTTCATTGCGAACTTAAATCCGAAACCATCTTCTCCGATGCGATTTTCTTTAGGCACCTTTACATCCTGAAACATGAGCGTATGCGTATCAGAACCTCTAATGCCCAATTTGTTCTCTTTCGCACCAACAATAAAGCCTTCCATTCCGCGCTCAAGAATTAAGGCATTGATTCCCTTGTGACCTTTATCAGCATCTGTTTGCGCCATAACAATGTAAGTGGAGGCAGAACTTCCGTTGGTAATCCAGTTTTTGGTACCATTCAACAAGTAGTGGTCTCCCATGTCAATGGCAGTAGTCCTTTGAGAAGTAGCATCCGAACCCGCTTCAGGCTCAGACAGGCAAAATGCACCTATCTTCTCTCCTTTTGCCAAGGGAATCAGGTATTTCTGTTTCTGTTCTTCGTTTGCAAACTTCTCCAATCCCCAACAAACCAATGAGTTGTTCACAGACATAACCACTGAAGCCGAAGCATCCACTTTCGAGATTTCTTCCATAGCCAGAACGTAAGAAACGGTATCCATACCACCTCCACCGTACTCTGGAGAAACCATCATCCCCAGAAAGCCAAGCTCTCCGAGTTGCTTTACCTCTTCTACAGGGAAAGTTTGGGTCTCATCACGCTCAATAACACCTGGTTTTAAAACATTCTGAGCAAAGTCTCTAGCCGCGTCACGCACAGCCTTTTGTTCTTCTGAGAGTTCAAAAAACATACTTGTAAAATTTGAATTGACAAATGAAGCTTAAGGGCAGCAAATTTAATTTTTTATATTCGATTACGCTACACCAGTTAATCAAACAAATACAGTGAGCAATAGTTTCAAAGTATTGGGAATTATGTCCGGCACTTCCCTCGATGGGATTGATCTTGCTTTTTGCGAACTACAGCAGGACAAGGGAGCATGGACATTTGACATTCTGAAAGCAGAAACCCTCCCCTACAGTGCTTCCTGGAAGTCGAAATTGGAGTCATTGCCACAAGCGTCAGCCGAACACCTGGCAGCAACAGACACTGCCTACGGCCAATTTTTAGGAAAAATCGCCCGCTCTTTCTGCACCAAGCATGCCCTCCTGCCCAACTTTATTGCCTCACATGGTCACACAGTATTTCATCAGCCACCAACGTTCACTTTTCAATTAGGACATGGTGCTCACCTGGCAGCAATCAGCCGGTTTCCGGTAATCAATGATTTTCGATCGAGCGATTTAGCCTTGGGCGGACAAGGAGCTCCTTTGGTTCCCATTGGCGATCAATTGCTTTTTTCAGATATGGATGCTTGCCTAAACCTTGGTGGCTTTTCCAATATTTCGTTCAAACAAAATGATCTACGCATTGCCTTTGATGTGGGACCGGCCAATATTGTGCTCAACGAATTGGCTCAAGCCATGGGACAACCTTACGATGATCAGGGAAAAATTGCCCGAAACGGAAAATTGCACCAACCACTGCTTACGCAACTCAATGCATTGGAATATTACCAGCAAGCAGCTCCCAAATCTTTGGGTCGGGAATGGGTTGAACATGTTTTTGTTCCTGTTCTAAGGCAGTATGACCTTTCTATTTCGGATCAACTGCATACTTGCACCGTACACATGGCACAACAAATTGCTCACACTTTGCAAACCCACTCCATCCAACGCGTTTTGATTACTGGCGGAGGAGCTTATAACACCTTTTTTATTGACTCTATCCGTGGGTTGAGTAACGCTGATTTCGTGGTACCCGATGACACACTTGTTAACTTCAAAGAAGCACTCATTTTTGCATTTTTAGGCGTGCTTCGGTGGACGGGTCAAAACAATTGTTTAGCGAGTGTTACGGGGGCTTCCAAAGATCATTGTTCCGGTTCAATTCACCTACCCTGAATTAACAATCGTTTTAGTATAACTTTTGACTTTCTGCGGAATCAGGAGTAGATTGTTTTGTTACATTTGCTCCAAATTTCAAGCGAAAAATGAAGGCTTTATTGGACAAATACGAAAACAAACGTCCCGAGGTTGTTTTTGAATGGAAAGATGCCGAAACTGAGGCTGAGGGATGGGTTGTTATTAACTCTTTACGCGGTGGCGCTGCTGGCGGTGGCACCAGAATGCGAAAAGGATTGGACAAACGCGAGGTTGAATCACTCGCCAAGACCATGGAAGTCAAATTTACCGTATCCGGCCCCGCTATTGGTGGTGCCAAATCCGGCATTAATTTTGACCCACGAGATCCTCGCAAGGAAGGCGTTCTAAAGCGCTGGTACAAAGCAGTTATGCCTTTGTTGAAAAACTACTACGGCACTGGTGGTGACCTCAATGTGGACGAAATTCACGAAGTGATTCCAATTACCGAAAGCTATGGCCTGTGGCACCCACAAGAAGGTGTTGTCAATGGACATTTCAATGCGCGTGAAAGCGAGAAAATTCAAAAAGTCGGGCAACTCCGAAAAGGTGTTTCCAAAGTGGTAGAAGATCCGACTTACTCCCCCAATCCAGCTAACAAGTACGTTGTTGCTGATCTTATCACCGGCTATGGTGTTGCTGAATCCGTCAGACATTACTATGACATTTACGGTGGTGAACTGAAAGGAAAACGCGTGTTGGTTCAAGGTTGGGGAAATGTTGGCGCTGCTGCTGCCTACTACCTTGCTTCTGAAGGCGCCAAAGTGGTAGCCATCATCGACCGTGTTGGTGGATTAATTGAACCAGATGGTTTTTCTTTTGAACAAATCAGAACGCTTTTTGAGAACAAAGCTGGCAATACTTTGGTTGCTGACAACATGCTCTCTTATGAAGAAGCCAACGAGAAAGTTTGGAGCGCTGGAGCCGAAATCTTTATTCCTTGTGCTGCCTCCCGATTAATCACCAGAGAGCAAGTTGACCAAATGGTTGGAGCCAATCTTGAAGTTATTGCTTGTGGCGCCAATGTTCCGTTTGCAGATCCTGAAATTTTCTTTGGACCTATTGGCGAATACACTGACTCAAAAGTGAGTATTGTTCCAGATTTCATTTCAAACTGCGGCATGGCCCGTGTTTTTGGCTACTTGATGCAACCGAATATAGAAGTTTCAGACGAGGCTATATTCTCTGATACCTCTATCACCATTAAGAACGCCTTGGTAAAAGCTCATGCAAAAGATCCAAGTAAGACGCATATTGCCAGGACGGCATTTGAAATTGCTTTAAACCAACTGGTTTAGTGACTTCGGTCGGCCAACAAATTAATTGATTCAACCCACTTAAAAGAAGCGTGTGATGTACATTCTAATGATCATCATTTTTGTTTTAGGATATCTTGCAATTAGCCTGGAACACCCTATTAAAGTAGATAAAGCAGCGACTGCATTGCTCACCGGAGTACTCGTATGGTCCGTTTATGTGTTTGGAGCAGAAAGTATATTGGGTCTTGACTACGGATGGTCAGTATCTGAGTTTATCGGTCAGGGCGGTCAATTTGTGAGTGGGCTTAACGAATTCCTCGTTGACTATATACCTAAAGCTGATGACACAACTGCCAGTGTTGCCAACCATTTTATCGGGCATGAACTAAACCATCACCTGATTGAGATATCGAGTATTCTCTTCTTCCTCTTGGGAGCAATGACTATTGTGGAACTCATCGATGCTCATGAAGGTTTTGCTGTCATCACAGACCGCATTACTACCACCAAGAAGGTCCAGCTCATGTGGATACTATGTGTCCTAACATTCTTCCTTTCTGCCGCGCTGGACAACCTGACGACTACCATCGTGATGGCCGCTCTGCTAAAAAAGCTGATGAAGGGGAAAGAAGACCTTTGGCTCTTCGCTGGGGTCATCGTTATTGCAGCCAATGCTGGTGGGGCATGGTCTCCGATTGGAGATGTTACGACCATCATGCTTTGGAATGGTGGACAGGTCACAGCAGGCAATATTGTCATCAAACTCATCGTTCCTAGTTTAGTCTGTTTGTTAGTGCCGCTACTCATCCTCACGTTCACTTTAAAAGGGCATGTAAAACCAGCTTTGGGTATGGTAGACAAAGAACACCTCATCAATAGAACCACCACTTTCGAACGTAACCTGGTTTTCTTCTTAGGTGTTGGATGTTTGTTGTTTGTTCCCATATTTAAGAACCTGACCCACCTCCCTCCTTTCATGGGAATCTTGCTGGGACTGGGCATAGTTTGGCTGGTGACTGAAATCATTCACCGTGAGAAAAAGCACGAAGAAAAAAGCGACTTGACGGTAATAGCCGTGCTGCGAAAGATTGACACGACCAGTGTCCTCTTTTTCCTCGGAATTTTAGTTGCGGTAGCCGCATTGCAATCTGCCGGCCATTTGGTTCAATTGGCCCAAGGGCTGCAAAGTTCTATTGGAGATATTTATGTCATTAACATGATTATTGGGGTGTTATCATCGATTGTAGATAACGTTCCTCTTGTCGCAGGGGCTATGGGCATGTACGATATAGGCCCTGAAGTAGCAGGCATTGCTTACCCAGTGGATCACGTTTTCTGGGAGTTTTTGGCCTATTGTGCAGGAACGGGTGGTAGCTGTTTGATCATCGGTTCAGCTGCGGGAGTTGCTGCGATGGGTATCTTGAAAATTGATTTTATCTGGTACTTGAAAAAAATCAGCTTTTTAGCACTGATTGGTTATTTGGCTGGCGCTGCTACCTATATTTTGATGACCGAATTTTTATACTAAATCAGGCCCCATTGGGTCCACAATATATTCTAAGTCTATGAAGTCACTACCCCTTCAAATTAACGCTGTGGTGCAAGACAGCGCGATGGTGATTGAACCGGCATCTGGAAGTTCAATTTCTCTGCTTGATCTGAGCATACTGATTCCATTGGGTGTACTCTCCATTATCGCGGTATATATTTTCGTTGAACGCTTCATGGCCATCCAAAAGGCACAGAAGGAGGACCCTAACTTTATGAACCAAATCAGGGACTTCATTCACGATGGAAAAATAGAAGCGGCAAGGTCCATTTGCGAAAGCACAGATACTATTTTCTCCCGAATGATCGTTAAAGGAGTAAGGCGAATCGGAAAACCTTTAGGAGATATTAGCGCGGCTGTTGAAAATGTCGGCAAATTAGAAATCTACCGTTTGGAGAAAAGTCTTTCTACGTTAGCGACCATTGCTGGAGCAGCTCCAATGATAGGATTTTTGGGTACCGTTTTAGGCATGATTGTTACGTTTCGTGAAATAGAAGCAGATGGCACACAGGTTCAAATAGATCAGTTAGCTGGTGGAATTATGACAGCACTTATTACGACTGTTGCCGGTTTGATTATAGGAATTTTGGCTTACATCGCATTCAACGTCTTGGTGGCAAAAATTGAAGGAGTAGTACACAAGATGGAAACAGCAACGATTGAATTTATGGACTTCCTTCAAGAACCTGCATAATGGCCATTAAAACCAGAAATAAAGTCAGTGTTGCCTTCAGTATGTCCGGGTTAACGGATATTGTTTTTTTGCTGCTTATCTTCTTTATTATCCTCTCCACACACATCAGCCCACCTGGAGAATTAGTGGATTTGCCTTCCGTTCCTCACCCTGACTTTGTCAACCCTCCAAACATTGCGGTGACCATTAAGCCAGATCTATCATACTATATCAATGGTAGTTCCGTTTTAAAGGGAGATTTGCCCCAGATGATACGCGAGCTTTCAGCAGGCACGGGCAAACCACAGGTTATCCTTTATGTTGACCAAACCGTACCTACAGGTGAAACGATTGAGTTTCTTTCAGAGTGCCGGGCCAATGAATTTGGCATTGTGATAGCAACCAAAAAACAAAAGTAATTCCTATGAAATATTTTCTTTCGGAACTTCAACACGACAGTAACAAACGGAATGGGGTTATTGCTACCCTTGTATTTCACACATTGTTGTTGCTATTAGCGCTCCTGCTCTTTGGAGCTGGAGAACTGGAGGAGGAAGACGAATTCGAGGAAATTTCTATACAGTTGGCATTGGGAGATAGCGACTTTGGCAGTGGCGATGCGCCTCCCCCTCCCTCTAAAAGCAATGACATAACGCCAGAGCCAGTCCCGGAAGCTGCTCCGGCAACTCCTCAGGTGGTTGAAAATTTCGAGACACAAAGCGCACCTTCTACTATGACGATTTCTGAAGAGAAAGAGAAAGAAGAGCCCGTTGAAGAAAAAGAAGAAGTCGATGAGCGGTTGGCAAGCGCATTAAACGCGTTTCAACAACCTTCTAAAGAAACTGGAAAAGGAAAAGGATTGGATGAGCAAGCCGGCACTGTCGGAAAACCTGATGGTCATCCAGATGGTAAATCCAACCACGGAACACGAGATGGCACTGGACATTCCTATAAAGTTGGAACCAGAACACTATTGACAAACCCGAGCATGGTTTCCAGCCACCAACAGTCTGGCAAGATTGTGGTTGATATCATTGTTGATCGCAGAGGCAACGTCATCAAGGCAAAGGCTGGTGGACAAGGCACCACCATCACCAATGGAGCTGAGCTCGAAAAAGCTGAACAAGAGGTGATGCGCCAAAAATTCAGTCCAAGTAAAGATGGCCGACAGGAACAGCGTGGCCAAATTACTTTCTTCTTCAAGTTACAATAGATGACCTACCCGGAAACGCTGGACTATTTGTTCAGTCAACTTCCAATGTACCAACGTGTGGGTCAGGCTGCTTACAAGGCAGACCTTAAGAGCACTCTCGAATTGTGTGCTCTGTTGGGTCATCCTGAAAATCAATTTCCTTCGATTCATTTGGCAGGCACCAATGGAAAAGGCTCTACTGCTCACATGTTGGCTTCTATTTTTCAAGAGGCGGGCTACAAAACAGGACTTTACACCTCTCCCCACCTACGTGACTTTCGTGAACGTATTCGCATCAATGGACAGATGATTTCGAAGGAATCGGTTGCCACTTTTGTGGATGCTTATCGAAATGACTTTGAATCCATTGGGTTATCATTTTTTGAATGGACGGTCGGGTTGGCCTTTCATGTTTTTGCCCAGGAGAAAGTAGACATTGCCATTGTCGAAACGGGAATGGGCGGAAGATTGGACTCGACCAATGTAGTGACACCACTGCTTTCAATCATCACCAATATTGGACACGATCACCAGCAATTTTTAGGAGATACGCTGGGGGCAATAGCAGGCGAAAAGGCAGGTATCATCAAAAAAGGAATTCCAGTCATTATTGGAGAAAGGCATCCTGAAACACAACCAGTGTTTGAGGCAATGGCCAGCGCACAAGCCGCCCCGCTCCATTTCGCGGAAGACATTGAAACCACTCCTGAAGTGGCGCTCCCATTACTTGGAGTTTATCAGAAGAAAAACCTTCGGACCGTTTTCAAAAGCTTGGAGGTCCTCCAGGAAAGCGACTTTATGCTGCCCTTTGAGGCAGTGATAAAAGGATTGGAGAATGTAGTGCTCAACACCGGATTATTGGGACGGTGGCAACAGTTGGCTACTCGACCTTTGACCATCTGTGATACAGCCCACAACCTGGAAGGCCTAACGGAAGTCATGCAACAACTATTAGCTACTCCGCATCAGCAACTGCACATTGTCTTGGGCCTGGTCAACGATAAAACACCCAGCACCATTTTACAACTCTTTCCAAAACAAGCCCACTACTACTTTTGTCAGGCGCAAATCCCCAGAGCCATGGAAAGCGCTGAATTGCAAAAACATGCTTCCGAAGTCGGATTGCTGGGGGAGCTGCATTCGTCTGTAAGAGAGGCTCTAAATGCTGCCCAGGATAAAGCTACTAATGACGATATCATCTTTGTCGGAGGCAGTACTTTTGTGGTGGCAGAAGTTGTCTAATATTACTCGACATTTTTATTTGCAGACTTTTACAAATACGCTATATTTGCATCCCGATTTCGGGCTCTTAGCTCAGTTGGTTCAGAGCACCTGCCTTACAAGCAGGGGGTCACTGGTTCGAATCCAGTAGGGCCCACAACAACGAAACCCCTTGATTATCAAGGGGTTTCGTTGTTTTTACTCCTTTCTTTCTTCCACCCTTTTTTTTAGCTTTTCGCAATTTGCAAGTAATTTGCAAGTGTTTTCTCAATTCCTTGCTATCACTCGCCTATTTTACCAAAGCCGCGACCTGATACTTTATACTATTCAAAATATTTTCTGACTGACCTTGAATCCTTTAATGTTTACAAAACAGGTTCAAATGAACAGTGTCACTGCCAATTTGGGACACTTTGTCCTATTTAGCCAATTATGCCTTTATGCAAACTATGCATGCCTTACCATTGGATTCGGCCTTAACTACCCATTACAATTATTAAACAACTTATTGCCTCTTATCTAAATTGATTCTGAGCATCCCGAAAAATCGCGTGGGTCAATGGTTGTAATTCAGGGGCGGCCTCAACTTTTCAAAACCTCGTATAACGGATCTCATTTTTGACCTAACCAGATCGAGATTCGCAGATTTCAGATTCATTGCTTGGACCGGCAAGCCTTTTCCTTTGGTTCCAGCTTTCTGTCCTTTTTAGTACATTTGAAATACCCCCCAAAAAAGCAATTGGTTTATTACGGTAGGATTGTCCATCTGAGGAATTGTATATCCTTGGTAGTAATTTATGCCCCCTCTATCACAATAAGATCAATACTAATGAGACAATTTTATAGGCAAACCTTTGATACCAATTTCCCGTCCGTCAAATAACTTCGATTGGACATAATGGAAATAAAACATATTGTTTTATTAATTCGTTGGCGGTAATCTAAAATTAAAACGAAACCTATGGAAACATTAACAGCAGTAGAACCAGTTGACCAATCAGAAATAAACGCAGTATTGCCTGAGATTGACAATTTAGATTTCAGTAGAATCAAGTACAAACTATCTGTAAAAGATGAAGGGAAACAATGGACGTCAGACGAAATAACGTTTGCTGAGAGTGAATACAAGAGATTCTTAACCTTAATTAAAATCTACCCTGAGAAGTCAATTGTACCGAGTAAGGCAATGGATGAATTTTGGCACATGCATATCCTAGATACAGAAGCATATCGAAACGACTGCGAGATGATATTTGGACGATTCATCGACCATTTTCCATACTTCGGAATATACGGCAACGAGGATAGACAAAACTTGATTGATTCTTTTGAAGAAACGAAAGAAATTTACCTAAGATACTTCGGGACACAACTCACAGACAATCAAGAATCTCGGTGCGAGAACAAGCCTTGTCATGTAACTACTCCATGCAAATGCAGATAAAAAAGACTACCGCCAACAAAATCCTAAAAGCATTAGCATCATGCGGGATGACTGCTTATTGGTTTTGTGGCTGTTGCACAACTGTGTTGATAAAGTTATCAAAAAAGGGTTGAGAAAAAATGAGGGACTATTTATCTTGGAGTATGCAAGGCAAGAAACGTTACCAAGAGAAGCTGTTCACCCGGTTCCAGCTCAGTGACCGGTTCCCTGAAGAGAATTTTTACAGGCGATTACAGCAAGGCTTGTCCCTTGATTTTCTATACGAACAGACCAAATGCTATTACGGAGACTGTGGGCAAAAGAGCATCGACCCGGTGGTTTTCTTTAAGTTATGTTTAGTCGGCTATTTAGAGAACATCATAAGCGATCGCCAGCTGATCCAGCACTGTTCCATGCGGCTTGACATTTTGTTTTTTTCTGGGACACGATATTGATGAGCCTTTGCCTTGGCACAGCACGGTAAGCCGCACCCGTCAATTGTTTCCAGAATCGGTATTCGAAGCAGTGTTCGACAAGGTCTTAGGACTATGTGTGGCAGCAGGTTTGGTGAGCGGTCACACACAGGCAGTTGACTCAGCCCCTGTGAAAGCGAATGCCTCCATGGACAGTTTAGAGCTGAAAGTACCAGCGGAGACACTGGAAGCGCACCTTCGTAGAGTCCGCTACATGAGTACAATCGACCGTCAGGCCAAAGAGAAAAAAGCCAGTGAAGAGCAGCAAACCATCACCGCTTCGGAAAGGGAGCTTAAAGAGATAGCAAGCCGCAATAAGAAGTGGAAAAAGGATCAGGACGAACGTCCCGGAGCCAAAAACAAAGGCGCCAAATACACCAGCAACAAAACTCATTACAGTCCCACTGACCCGGATGCCAGAATAAGTGTTAAACCGGGCAAAGCTCGGAAGTTGAACTACAGCTGCCAGATGGGAGTAGACACGGCCAAACATGTGATTACCCACATTGGGGCAGACTTTGCCGACAAAAAAGACAACCAGAGTTTACAACAGGTAACCCGTCAGTTGCAACAACGCTTATGGGGGCAGGGACTACTTGTAAGCTATCCCAAAGTTCGTCCACTTAAAATTAGATTCGGTAAGCCGCAGGCGCGGCAGTTCTAAGAATCAATTTTAACTTTATAAGGATGAAAAAAAGCAAGTTTACCGAAAGCCAAATCATTGGCATACTCCGAGAACAAGAACGAGGCTCAAAAGTCACAGATATCTGTCGTGCGCATGGGATCAGTACAGCCACCTTTCATAACTGGAAAGCGAAGTATGGCGGAATGGATGTTGGCAAACTAAAACGCATGAAGGAATTAGAGGCAGAGAATGCCCGACTCAAGCGGATGTTTGCTGATCTGAGTTTGACCCACGAAGCCTTCAAAGACGCTGTAGAAAAAAAGCTCTAAGCCTTGCGAAAAAACGAGAAATTGTGGAGGTGATGTTAGGCTACCAAATCAGTCTTCGCAAGGCTTGTTACACTCTTCATTTGGCCAGAAGCAGTTACCGTTATCTATAGTACTCCCGTGAAATAGGACAACGTTATTAATGTTAAATTAGACGTAGCCTTATGAAACGCAGTAGAAGAAAATTCAGTTCCAATTTTAAAACAAAAGTGGCTTTAGGAGCAATAAAAGAGGACAAGACACTTCAGGAGTTGGCCTCTCATTTCGAGGTTCATCCCAGCCAAATTACAACCTGGAAGCGAGAGTTTCTAGCCAACGCTTCCGCTGCTTTTGAAAGCCCTCAAAAGAATGACCCTGGCGAGAAGGAAAAAGAGAAACTGTACAGTAAAATCGGTCAGCTTCAGGTAGAGAATGATTTTTTAAAACATGTCTTGGACAAATGAGCACTACCCAAAAGCGACTCAAGGTAGTGAAGTCTCATCCAGGACTGAGTCTGAAGAAGCAATGTGAAGTATTGGAAATACCTCGCTCAGGGCTTTATTTTAAGCCTAAAGGAGAAAGCCCTTTGAATCTTCAATTAATGGCAGCGATAGATCGAAAGTTCTTGGAGCACCCCTACTATGGGGTGGAACGTATGAGAGATTACCTGAACATGGATTTAGGCTATCAAGTCAATGTAAAGCGTGTGAGGCGGCTTTACCATAAAATGGCCCTGAATACGATTTATTGCAAGCCAAAGACAACCATTCGGGACAAAACCAGCTATATCTATCCTTATCTATTGCGTGGTTTGAAAATAGATCGTCCCAATCAGGTTTGGCAAACAGACATCACCTATATTCCAATGAAACGTGGTTTTATGTACCTGGCTGCTATCATTGATGTTTACAGTCGAAAAGTAGTGGGCTGGAGTATTTCTAATTCCATGGAAAAAGAGTGGTGTATCGCCCTACTTCATGATACTATCAAGCAACACGGAAAGCCAGAAATACATAATTCCGATCAGGGTTCTCAATACACTAGCGATGAGTATATCAAAGCCTTAAAAAGCTACAAAACCATTAAAATCTCCATGGATGGAAAAGGCAGGGCTTTGGACAATGTATACATTGAGAGATTCTGGAGATCCATCAAGTATGAAAAAATATACCTCTTTCCTGCAAATGGAGGTATCGAATTGCTGCAAAATGTAAGGGAATATATTCAGTTTTATAACGCCAAAAGAAGGCATACACAAATTGGGAAGTGCCCTCCTGATCAAATGTACTATCAAACCAAAATGGTCGCATAAATAATCTTAAACCTAACTATTTGTTGTCCTGTAGTTGGGGAGTACTATAATCAACCCGTTCAAAACAAGGATGAACCAATCATTAATGCCTTGAATGAGCTGGTTGCTAGACACCCAGCTATTGGCTTTTGGAAATGCTATCACAGATTACGACTAATGGGGTTTAAATGGAATAACAAACGAGTTTATCGCATCTATTGTCAGCTAGGGCTAAATATCCGCAGGAGAACCAAAAAACGTCTTCCTGAGCGGATAAAACAGCCTCTTTTTGAGCCCGATGGACCCAATCAGATATGGTCCATCGATTATATGAGCGATAGCCTTTGGGATGGGAGAAAATTCCGTCTGCTCAATATCATCGATGATTACAAGCGAGAGGCATTGCATATGGAAATCGACACCTCCATACCATCCTTGAGGTTGGTAAGAATCCTCAATCAACTAAAAGAATATCGGGGAGTTCCCAAAACTATCAGGACAGATAATGGACCAGAGTTCATCAGTTCGAATTTGTATCAATGGACACAGAAAAATGAGGTGGAATTGCGCTTTATACAGCCAGGCGAGCCAACACAAAATGCCTTCATTGAGCGGTTTAATGGATCTGTCAGAAAGGAATTACTCAATGCACATATCTTCAACTCCTTGGAGCAAGCCAGAAACAAAGCCGAAGAATGGTTCATCGACTACAATTATTATAGACCGCATGAAAGTCTCAAAAATCAACCACCAATACAAATAAATGTACAATCAAAAATCTAATTTTGAGTGGGCGAGTTTTTGGGATAGCTTACATACTCTGGCACAATCTGCTGGCCGATGCAGGCTATAGCAGTGGAGAGAACTATGCCTTTTTAGAGCAGGTCGGTATCCAAAGTTACATCCCTCCCCATGGCACTTACAAAGGCGGCCCCGAAGGATTTGTCTACCACCCGGAAGGCGATTATTGGGATAGCTTACAGGAGCAGCCTACAACCTGAAAAAGTACCTGAAGTATACCCAAAATCGGGTGCAAACTCTGCAACGAGAGAACCAGGCCTCTTTGATTGCCATTTTTCATTGGTGGGAGGATAAAATACAGCTTTGTATGAGTCTAAAGCCGGGTTGGAACTAGTTGTACCTCTGAGATACAGCGCCTCCCCAAAAGCCTTATTTAGAACTACATGGATCGGTTGGATGGGGTTGTGCAACGGCTACCTTTGTTGTATGCAGTTTTTATTCTAAAATTTGGTTTAAGTAATCTTGTTTATTGATTAAAGCTTCTTCTAAAATTGATTTATAGTAGTTATTTCCAAATACAGCTTTATCTTCTTCTATTTTAGCTTTTACAAGTTCTATAATTTGATGTTGGCTAAGAATATTTTTACTTGCAGTAATAAGGTTTGTTAATTCAGAAATTACTTTATGACTTTCTTGTTTAAACCTTTTCGGCAAATGAAGTCTAGTATAATGACTCATTAATAATTCAAAAAAAGCAACATCAATATGGTTCGTATTACGTAATTCAAAAGTTGGTAGAATATTTTTATCTAAAAGAACTATATCTACATACAAATACTGTTCACTTGGTAAAACATCAGTATATAGATTTAAGAATAGCGTTTTATTACTTCCTTTCCAATTTTCGCTTTTATGACTGTTACAAGTCGTACACGCGGGCAATAAATTCTTAGGGTTTACAGAAAATTCTGGAAATTCATCTTTAGGAATAATATGGTCTAAAGAACCAATTGGTGTAATTGTACAATATTGGCAAGTGTTCATTGCCCTATTGTCTAAAACAGTTGTGATACTATTCTTTAATTTGACTAACCTTGAATTACTTGAAGTGTACAGTTTAAGTAAATCGGATTTCTCTTGATTTACATAACCACTTGGCACTAAACTAACGTGATTGTTAGCATTGTGAACAGTTTCATAATTCCCATATAAAACCTTAATTGCTGGAACTAGAACATTAACCCTTTGCTTATAATTTGGGTCTTTAGGAGAATTTTTTTTTGAAGCGACTACTTCATCCAAAAAATCAGACGTATTGCCATTATGTACGTTAAGATTCCTCATCAATAATACTTTTTAAATAAATTCTTGTATTAAGACTTAAAGGAATGTTTTCAGATGAAATGATAGAAACTATTTCATCATAAGACTTGTCAGAAGCAACTAATCGATTTAGAATTTTTTTGTATTGATTTGGAACAATATTGTTGCCAAAAATATCTTCAGTGAGTACAGTTAGGTTTTCACCGAATGTTTCTGATATTGGTTTTCTCACACTTAAAACTGTTTCATCTCTTTCCATTATGTATACATTCCTTGATAGAAGTTCTCTAATAATTAATGGAGAGTGTGTTGCAATAATGCAATAAGATTGAAATTCATTAGTAAGCTCATAAATAGCATTTATTAATTGAGAAATAGCATTTGGGTGTAAGTGAGTTTCAGGTTCATTATAAATAACCAAAGAAGCATATCTAATATTGGCAACAATTTCAGTAATTATGTAAAGAAGAATACTTTGTCCTGAACTAAGCTTTTTACTAACACTAGTAAAACCTTTTATATCTACCTTATCATCCTCAATTATCAATTCATTGATTAATTCACGGTCTAAAAAGAAAGGAAGTAGATTAAGCCATTTATCAAATCTATTGTTTGATGCAATTTTTTTCCAAGAACTATGAAACCTAAGTTTAAGACCCTTTGTACTATAAAGTTCTCCTTTTGAATCTTTAAGCCCACAATAGGTATAATTAAAATCTGCCGTATTTTTAGGTATGTCAAATGAATCAAAAGCACTATAAGAAACTGCTATTACTTTACTAAACAAAGGGGATTTGGGAGTAAAAGCATTATTATTTTTCTTTGAAATGTCAATTGGTAAAGAAGTGATTAATTGAGTTTTTCCAGTTCCGTTTTTACCAATTAGCGCAAATATTCTACTTGGAACAGCTCTATTTGCGTCAAAATCAAAATGGACATCTATCGCTTCATCTGCAAATTTTGGTTTAAATGAATATTGGAAACTATAAAGGTTTTTAAGATTGAAACCATATAAACGATATTTTACTTCACGTAAAAGTTGTTCTTGCTGATCATTTCTAATTAATGAGTTTCTGAAATAATAGTTGTTTTCAAATTCCTCTAATATGTTAGGATAAAATGCGGCATCCTTTAATGCCCATAATATACTTTCGTATGTTTTCCCAAATATTAATTTGATATTTTCATAGTAGCTATATTCTTGCCCAAGAGAACAGAAACTTTCATTCAATAAGGTGAAATTTTCATTTAGCTCGTTGGGAGTATTATCTATTTCTTTATGAATGATTTTTACTGTTCCAATTTTTTTACAATCTGAAATATCAGTATAATAATACAGATAATAAGTAGACCTATTGCTATAGTCGTTCCAGTCGCTGTTTACAAGAACAAATGACGGGAAAGTATTAGGTGTTTCGTGAGAACTTTGATAGTCAAAGAAACCATTAGGACTATTATTTATTAAAAATGGAATTTTGTTTTCAATAATTGTTGAAGGCGTTACATTTGTTCGGTCATACTCCTTAACTTCAAAAATTGAAAGTCCCTCTTCATTATACGAATCAAGAGAAAAGTTTAAGTTTTCTTTCTCTAAATATGGATTAATTAAAAGGTAATATCTCGTGATTTCATCTTCATTGTTTCGAATATTCGGATGAATAATTTTATTCAAAAAATTAATGAAAGTATTGGAATCCTCTATGATACTAAACCTTTCGGTAAGTACATATTCATATTCCCAATCATAATTATTGATTAAATGCTGATAAGCATCATCATAAGCGTTAGAATACCTGTCGTCTTCCGATGGTAAAGATTTCAATTCAAACATTTCATCAAGAAACTTGATAATATTAATGTCATCTTGAGGTTCCCCAAATAAATCTTGTTCAGAAAGTAATACTCTGAGGATGTCTAATCTTATTTTTTTAGTAAGTTTCATTTATGGTAAATGCACTGTTTTTTAAATTGCATACAACGTATGAATAAACGTAACTAGTTGCGTTTATTCCCTTTACATCCTTACCTCCATCAGTGATAGCAAGAGCTACTCCAAGGTGATAAATTGGTTATGTCTTAGGTTTAAAGTTCTTGTAGCTTGGGCCAGCCAACTACAAAAAGGGGGATAATTCAAATGTAGAACAAAGTGACGCAAAAGTCAACCCGACAGGAATTGTTCAGCTGACATTGTGCAAATGTTAGGTTTCGCAGTTCTGCACAGAAGCCAGTATCAGGAATGACTAACATCGCACCTTACTGTGACATTGAGGAGGAACTGTTGGGAATCTATGGTAGGGTGATAGGATGGCTTACAAAGGCCAAAACGGCTTATTTAGATTCGGACGAGGAGCGACCCTGATAATGTACTGCATGTCAATCGATAACAACACGGCCAGCGTGATAGGCGCTGTAATTACTTTGGCAATGGGTGTTCCCGGCTATTTGAGTGAGAGGAAGTGACAGTCTATTCCTGTGCGTAATAATCGAATAGTTCCCCTAGTACAGCCATAGCACGAAGATCGTCATCGGATTTATACCGATTGTTTAGAACCGCTATTCCATCGTAAATGTCCCCCAAAATCAGATTGGCGACTGTTTCGTAATGTGTATTTGGAATAACTGGCCTCACTTGGTCCCCTTCAAGCACGCCTACACTGCATTCGCTTAATGTATCCAGAATTTTTTGCTTCATGTCTCAAAGTTAGCCACATTCCCAACAGATACCTTCGTCCAGCAAAAAGTTTGGTCAAGGGGCAAACTAAATCAATCTGAATTGTCCTGCTCACAAATTATTTTGTACCGTTTCAATTCGGGGCAACACATTGACACCCTCATCAGACAGTTTGCAAGTGTAGCAACTACAATTTCGCACCTCGCATAAGGCTCCAATTTTTCCCATTTTTGCCTTCCATTCGAGCGGTTTGAACACCCTGGCCGAAGCCCATTTTTATTTCAATAACCTTCATTAAAACAAACTACGATGAAAGATTTTCCTTGGGGAGATTTTGCCATTCATATGGCTGGAACCCTTGTGATGTGTGTTGGCGCTACGCTGATTGCAAATCACTTGATCAGTCCAAGCTTTGAAAAGAAGCCAGAAGACGAAAAGGCAGACACCCCCCCGAAATAGGGTCCGGCTAGTCAAACTGTGGGGCAGGATTACAAAAGTATCGCCACTGGTAATTTACCGTGGCAAGTGATGACAGCAACAACAATTTACAATGGACCCCTACAACGAAGAAATTCGGCACTACGAAGATGCCGCGCACGAGAACTTTGACAATTTTGAACCCGGATTTGATGGCGTTGATGCCTTTGACGGGTACGATAGCGATTACGAAGAAGTAGAATACGTCACCGACCCGTACGAAGAAGCTGGGTACGACAACTACTCAGCCAACTCCATTGGGACAATTGATCCAAATGACCGGACCTATACGATTCGCATCGAGAACACAGGAACCGAACCAGCCGAAATCGTAATTTTTGGCGCGAACGAGGCGAAGGAACAGCCCCCATTGACCTCTGTGGAAGTAATGGAATCCAGCCATAACGAGGCGAGGCAAGAGAGCCAAAGCAATCCGTTTCAGATCAGCGGAATGAAAATGGTCGTCAGTTCGGCTGCTCAATTTGACAACATCTGGCAAATTACCCGCAGGTCTTCTACCGGAACGCATACGACTCGACCTTATCAGCCTCGTAATGCGAGTTCTCCTCAAAATCAAGACCCTTTGATGGTGGATGATCACTCCTTCTCTGTGGATATCACAGGAATGGATTCGATCCGGTTTTTGCAAAACCCCGGTTCTACGACCCTCACCCTGACGGTGAAAGCGCGTGCCAACATGGGTAACCTGTTGAAAGGCCAGAACGTAGCGGAAATGACCAACATTCCCCGTACTACAGGTCTGCCACAGTTTGACATCAACCAACAAAAACAGGGACTTCCCTTTGGCCTTCAGGCTGGAAAGAAAGTCCGCAAGGTAGTCCGCAGAAAGAGCGGATCAGATGGCGGCATGGACCGATCATCTCCCGGACGCAGCCGACAATCGGTTTCGCGCGGTCGCTCCAACCGCAGGAAACGTTAATCCTGCCGCAAAGCCATCCCCCCGCTTTGCACCACAGACAGCCAGTCCGGCATTCGCCCGGACTGGCTGTTTTCTGCCAGCGAGAAACGAATCCGAACCAACGCACTGCCTATGAAGCCCCCTGAATTTAACTCCCAACGCATCAATAAGATCGCGTATATCATCCAATACAACCCGGAAGGTGTTGTACAATTGCTGGAAGGATATGGTTTAGAAGTACCACCGACTCCCGAAGCCCTGCTGGAGGCTACCCAGCAACTCATCCGTGACAAGGGCCGTCCGGTCATCCACGACCTGTTGCAATTGCATCCCGACAAGCACCTTTTGCTCAAAGCCTCCGGCAACGATGAAGAAACACCCGCCCCTTGTCCCAACTGCCAGCATGACACCTACGAACCCGAACCGGAAATTGACATTTACAATTTGTCGACCCGTGAATTGGAAAAATACTACCAGTCCTTAAAACAACGGCTGCGGGACGATCCGGAAGATGAACTGGCCCTGGCTGATCTGGACCTGGTAATTGCCGAATTAAAATACCGCAGGGCACAGCAACCTGCTGCTGCCCCTTCCCCATCCAAGCCCAAAAACACAGAAGGAAAGCAACTCGCTTTTCTTGGACTTGCATTCGTGCTGGGTGTCATTGTTGCCAAACTCTAATTTTTCTCCAATGCTGAAACTGGTCGAAGAACCGCATGCTCCTCAAGCCGAAGGAATGGACCCTAGAGTCGCCCTTGGCATCACTGGTGTTCTGGTCGCCAAGCACCCCAACCGGGTCTTGGATCTATTGGAACGATACGGTGTTTCTTTTCCTGAAAAACCCAATAAGGAAGCCATTATTGAGCAAGTGGTTGAACTTTCCACAGCCACTTCCCCCGACTTTCGACTGGACATTTCCAAAATGATTGTGGCCATGGTGGACGAAGCCAGCCAATACGACAATTTCAATTTGGGTTCCCTGGGCTCCTTGTTCGGTAAAGGAGGTGGTGACGCCTCCACAGCAGCCGCCGGGGCCGCTTCTGAAGGTGGCGCCCAGGCGGCAGCTTCCAGCGGAGGGGGTGGTTCCATCGCAGCTGACCCCGTCAGTGCTGTCGCCACCGGACTCGGAAAAATAGCAGATGTATTTGGCAAGTTCCGCGAAAAGGCAAACATCAAGGAACGGGCAAAAGCCACCATGCAGGCTGGGATGTTTCAGTACATGAATTTGAAAGAAGAAACCAAAGCACTGGCCACCAAAAAAAACACCTACATCGCCCTTGGCATGGTAGCCGTGGTAGCCCTTGGAATTTTCCTGTTACGTCCTTCCTCTCCTCCACCAGCACCCATAAACAATCTGGCCTGATATGAAGCAACCTTCCTCCAACTATGGCCTTTCCGGTCAGGATCATCAAGAAGCCTACGATCCCTTTTTGGGTAAAATGGTTACTGGTGTCATTAATGCCTTTGACAAAAAGCAAAGGAACAAGTCCAACGACATGAATCTGCGGGAGCAGGAAGCCCAAATTGCCGACACCACTGCTACCGCCAATGTCACCAATGCTTTTGCTGCCGTAATGGCCAAAGGCGATGATACCGGTGCAGGAATGGACACGAACCAGCTTCTCCTTATTGGTGGAGCTGTATTGGCGGTTGGTGTAGCATTCTTTTGGTTTCAGAACAAACAAAAAGCAGCACAAATGCAAATGGCCCCAGCCGGAGCAAGGTAGAAGGAGAGCAATGATGATAAGCAGCCCCTATCAACACTTCCTTCAACCGATTCCACAGGATAGCTATGACCCATTTCTAGGCAACCTGTACCGTGCAGTCTTCAAAAGCAAAAACAAAAAAGGTCAGGAGGCTGCCGAACTGAACCTGAAAAAGAAAAAGGTCACGCTGGCGGTTCAACAGGTAGAAGCTACCAGGTACCAAATTGAGCAAGAAGCTGCCAAAACCATTCAGGAGCAGCACAAAGCCAACCGGGAAGCACGAAATGCTGAAAAAGCACTCGCCCAGGCACAAACTGCCGTGGCTGATATGCAACGGGCCAATGCAGGAAAATTCCTGGCTTACTTCTGGATTGCCGGAGGTTTTGTGGTAGTAGGTTCACTGGTCTACCTGGTGGCGCACCTGACGGGGCAGGGAGAAAAAGCCATTCTGCAACCACCCTTGGCATCATCCCCCGAACTCAACCTTGCCCAATGATTTAACATCCATCCACCTTTTCATGAGCCTTCTTGCCACCCCATACGAAATTCAAGAGACCACCGATGGAATCATCCCGCAAGGTGCCTTGTTCATTTCAGTAAAGAACACGGGAACCCAAACGGCCACCGTCAACGGTGTACCCCTGGCTCCTGGAAAGGCCAAGTCTTATTCTTTCGTTGGAAAACCCTTGATAGAAATCGCCTACGCAGCCACGGGGACGACCCTTGACATTATGTACATCCTCTAACCGGGATGGATTAACCCATTAGAAAGCAACTACTATGATAGCCGGAGAACTCGAACAATACCTTGCACACGGAGACCCTTACGATCCCTTTTTAAAAGGCGCACTCAAAAAAATTAAAAAGGTGGCCAAGCCGGGTAACTTGCTGCGAACGGCAGTTTCGTTGTCCCCTTTCGGATTGGCCGCTGTGGGAGTGAACGCCATCGTCAAAAAGAAGGAGTCCAAGAAATCAAGTAGCCCGTCAAAAGCTCAGGCACTCGTTCGAAAATCAACATTGGTCCCGCCCCCTCCACTTGTCAGGGTGAATGGCCAGCAGTTTGCCCAGGATCAACAGGTTACGGATTCTGCTGCTGTTGACGTTCAGAAACAATCGGATACGCTGACACCTCCAACCGAGGATGCCTCAATAGAAGCCGCACAAATTACTCCACCTGCAGCAATGGATATGGGCATGGTCATCGCCCTGGCCATCGGTGGAGTTTGTCTTGTCGGATTGGGCACTTTTCTTTTTCTACGCAACCGTCCCAAAACCCAACTACAGCGGTAACTGCATGATTCTATCCCTTCCCACTCAAGGTAAAAGCTGGCGCATTCGTGTTGGCATCCAATCGGACAGAGCCGTTGATCTGATGGTTCGGGGAAGGGATGTGGACAATGTATACTCCAACTATTTTGTCCGCAAAGTTCCCATCCATTCTTCACTGATGGAAGAAACCGATGGATACCGGGAATTCAGCTTACTCCTGCCTCTTAGCCCCCATCGGCTGTTGCTGGACATCCATCCGATGGACTACGCGCAAGATGCCATCCTTCGTTTGGAAAAATTCGAAGTGGAACCGCTCGATGCTCCCCCTCTTTTGGCCTTGCCACAAGTCCACCGTTTTATCCGGTTTGCTGAACGCTTTGCTCAGGATGCCGGGTGGTCTCCCAATGGCACCTACCAATCCGGCAGTGGAGAATTTAAGATTGAATATTTATTGCAGATTACAGACATATTAGGCAAGGTGCAGGCCACTCCTGCCCGGACCCACAGGGTCACTGGAGATATCCAGGTGTCCAGTGCTTCCTTTCGGCTTTACACCATTCCGATGCGGGTGTTTATCCTGCTGCACGAATGGATGCATTTTCAATACAATACCCGCAGTGAAAAGGAGGCCGACCTTCGCGCGTTGGCCCATTACCTCGATTTGTACTACCCTGAATTAGAAGCCATCTACTCAGGCACCAAAGTGATGAATGCTCAAACACCGGCTGCGCGAAAAAACAAACGCGACCGGGTGCGGGATATCTTCCATTTCACCAACCAATGTCGCATTGAACAGGTCCAGGGAGGGGCATGCACCACTTTATGAAACGCTCCGCTACCTTGACCCTTTCCATCATGGGAATTGTACTGGCTGGCATTTCCCTGCGCGCCTATGCGCTTCAGCGCAAAAGAAGTCAATCCCTTTTCACTTTGCCTGAAGCAGTCGTTTCAGAGGTTCTTTTAGAAACCGAAACAATTGTGCCCCCATATAACGTCCAGTTGCCTTCCGAAAAGGAATGGGTTCACTACACGCCTGCGCCATCCATCAAACCTCCAAAGGCCACTCCCCCAATCGCATGGGATGTTACACAGGTGACGCTCACCAATTTGACTGACCAACAACTGACCCTGGGACTGTGGGGGGCAAACCGCTCTGCCAGTGTTCGGGTCAACGGCATTCCTTCGGATGAAGATGCTACTACCGTTCAACCCATTGGCGGGTATCCTCAAGCGGTGATGGTGCATCCACAAACGGGCTTCTACTATGTAGCGGACCAACTCAGTGGAACCGTTCGCATTTCCAACGCTTCGGGTGTCGAAGAAACCACGATCCAATTGCAACCCAACTTTTCGGGCATGTTTTCCCCTGTGGCCATCCTTCCCGACCCATCCAACGGCAATGTGTATGTTGCCGGGGCCATTGCCGATCTGGTAGCCGTCATTACTCCAGACCATCAGGTGGCTTCCTATTGGGAAGTGGGAAGACGGCCCATGGCGCTGGACATGCATCCGACAACGGGACAGTTATTGGTGGCCAACTACGCGGACAATACCCTTGGCATGGTCAACACAACCACCGGAACCACAGAAGTTGAAGCCCCTACTGGTCAAGGCCCGATTTCCATTGCTGTGGACGAGGCCACCGGAAAGATTTATACCGCCAATTCTGTGGACGACACTTTGACCGTTTTCGATGCAACCGGAACGGTAGTCACTACACTTAACACCATTGGGACTGGTCCTCATGACCTGTCGGCCCATCCAGGCAACGCTCACCTCTATGCAGTGGCCACAACCAGCGCTGAACTATATCGCATCGACCCTCTAAACGACCAGGTGGTCGCCACGGTTCAACTGGCCAACACCCCTTCGGCTCTTGACTACCATCCCGGCTTTGGTCAGCTGGTGATTGCCTTTGGTGCCACCGACCAATTCTCGGTGCTGGACGATTTGAACCAGGTCATTAAAACTATTGCTGCACCGGGCCTGAATGACCGGTTTGCGGTCCACCCTACCAGGGAAGAATTCGTGTATACTGCTCCAGTTGATGGAGAACTGACTGTACTCAATGGTGCGGGCGCACTTATCCAAGTATCGGAAGATTACCAGCAGAACAACCGGGACTTTCAATTTCAGCCTGCCCAGGTTGGGCATTTGCGCTTGTTCTTTTCCGGGGACCAACGACCGGATATGATGCGTATCGGGACGATCACCCCCACCGGAACCAGCAACATGAACGCCCTTGGCATGCAGCAGTTCGTTTCTCCAAGGCAGACATTGAACCTGGCCGATGTTCATGGGCTAAAAGGAAGTCTCATAGATGGCCATACAGAATGGCAACTGGACATCCTTCCCCAACAGACCATTACCGCCTTGTTGTATTACCGACAGGTAAATCGGATGGATTGGCTCAAAAAGGCAGCCTCCTAAAATGGAACTCCAAAGAATTGAAAACTCAAAAACTGAAAAAATGAACGAACTGAAACACTTAGTCATCCATTGCACCGACACCCCGGAAGGAAGACCCACCTCCAGTGCTGATATTCGGGACTGGCACATCCGTGGCAACGGCTGGACAAAAGTCGGGTATTCCGATATGTTCCATTTGGATGGAACTCTGGAGAATCTAATTCCATTCAATCAGGACAACACGGTGGACCCGTGGGAAGTGAGCAATGGTGCAAGAGGACTAAATGGCACCAGCCGACACATTGTTTATGTGGGTGGCAAACAGCGCCTCACGGGCCGTGCCATTGATACCCGAACTGAAGGGCAAAAAGAAGCCTTGGCGACTTATGTCCGGTACATGGTCCTGCGCCATCCCAACATTAAGGTGATGGGGCATTATCAAGCGGCTTCGGCAAGGGGCAAAACCTGTCCCAATTTCGATGTGCCTTGCTGGCTACAGGAAATTGGCATTCCATCTATCAACATTTACTAAGCAACAACCAAGGTGTCTCTCTGTATCATTCAAAATATCCCCATTCCTGACAAGGGTGAACCTTGCGACTTGTGGATCGACTATTTCGGTAAGCTGAAGGATCGGTTCGGCAAGGAAAATGCCCGGATGATATGGCTCAAAACCTGGGAGGTCAACGGGAGTATTTTCTGTACTACCCAGCCTCACTTCACCGATTTTGTGCAGAAGAACGGCATTGATGTCAGCAACGCGCTTACCCGTGGTGTGGCCAATGCGACAGAGTTGAGCGAGGGGTTGATGGATCTGGCCAATATGCTGGTAAAATCCACCAAGGTAGTGGTGCCTGCCCTGCTGCTGATCGTACTCTACTTCATCGCCAAATCTGCCAAATCCCTTAATCCCGCTGATGTGGTGGGGATGCTCCCGCAAGCGCGTATGGCCAAAATGTCCGGGGCTGGTAAACTTTTGGGAAACACCAAACTGCTGTCCCAATGAAGATGAACCGCCAATATATGATGATAGCCTTGGGGCTGGCCGGTGGTGGTGCCTTGGCATATGGAATCGTTTCTGCCATTGTCAGCAAAATGAAGGACAAGGAAGCCAACGCATTTTTGGAAGAACTCACCCAATGTATGCTTCCAGCCAGTGCAGGGTTGCAGCAAAACAAAGCGTTTGACCCGAATTATTGGAAAACGGCTCAAGATCATTCCAATGACCGGGCCGTCCTGCTTCGCTCCGGAGAACCCAAACGACTGGCCGAGCAAATTGCCGATGCACGGGGTGGACTTTTCGGCCTTGGCAACGACAACGAGGACCAAATTTTTGAGGTCTACAGCACGGTGCAGGACAAGGCACAGGCTTCTCAAGTGGCCGCTGCTTTTCAAGGTTTGCCCAATCAGGGCCGACTGTCGGATGCCTTGAGCCAGTGGTTGTCTGCCACGGAAATCACTCAAATCTTAGCACAGGTCAACCAATTGCCTGATTACAGAACTTAATTAAAAGTCAACCAATGATACCAACCAATTCAATACCGTGGAAACGGGTACTGTATGCAGGAGGGGGAGTCCTGATTGCCGGGGCAATCGGTACTGCGCTGTGGTATTTTCTCTGGTACCAGGATGCCTCCAACAAACCAAATGTTGGCCGTGCCACCGGTACTTCTGGAACCACCGGTGGTGGTAACACTCAAAACGAAGCTACTTTTTCCCGAACGGCTGAAGATGCCTTGAATCCAAACTATGTGCAGGAAATAGAATCTGCGGGCAGGTCCATTTCTCAATTATCGCCTGCGGAAGCTACCGGCTATGCTATGGATATCAAAAATGCCTTTGGTGACCGCTGGACCTGGGATGATGAAGATGCTATCTATGCTGTGTTCGAAAATGAACTCCTGGACAAAGTCGAAGTGTCTCAGGTGGCTGCGGCTTATGACACTACCGCTGTTGCCAATGCATCATTGCTGAATGATTTGGAAACACGGCTTTCTAGCTCGGAATGGAACCATGTTCAAAGTTTGATTCACCAACTTCCTGATTACTCTCTCGCATGAACCCGCACATGAACCCGACTACTCCCAACGAATCATTCGGCATCCCCACTAAGGCAATTGTCCTCGGAGGTGGAGCCATAGCCCTTGGCCTCGCTGGCTGGGCTGTTTGGTATTTTTATCTAAGGGAAAAATCGTCCATGAAGGAGGTGGCCAGCCTAACCACTTCCATACGGCCCGCACCCAAAGCCGGAGGTTTCCAATGCAAAAGCAGTACGTACCCTCTTAACAAATACACCTGCCACCCTGATGTGGGCAGGTTGCAAGCCTGGCTTAACCGGGTCAATGGTTCCTCCCTGACCGTGGACAACAAATTCGGTGATAAAACAGAAAAGGCCGCTTTGGCCCACACCGGAAGAACTGCATTTGACAAACCCTTTATCGACACCTTAATCCTTCGCACATGAAAACAAAATTATTGATTATTGGCTCTGTTCTTCTTGCTGGGGGAGCCATTGCTTACGGACTACACCGCAGGAAGCATAAGAAGCAAAAAGAGACCGGCCCGGAGAAAAGTGACGGTGTCACCAAGACGGAGGAAAAGGTAGTTGCCCCAGCGGACTCAACCTCCAAACCAGCTACGCCCACCATCACCGATTCCCGGTCTCCTGCGATGACCTTGATGGATGTGATTGATCCTTCCAAAGCCATGCCCCTTTCCCAGCGTGTCAAAGGACGCGTCCTGCGCCAACGTCCTCCGGGTTCTCCCATGTTGGGGGTTGCTGCTGTTGAGGACGAGTTTCCCTTGCGGCTTGGCAGTAAAGGTAGGCGCGTGGAAAGGCTGCAAATCTGGCTACTGCGTAACCACGGCTGGACTGGAAAAGTCACCGGGCTTTACGATGAAAAGACGGACCGCCTCATGCGGAAGTTTCTCAAGCGTGAAGCATTGGACGAAAAGATGTATCACGAACTGGAAATGGAAAAGCCGGTTCACCAGCAGCGCCCTACCCGATGAGCCTGAAAGCTGAACCGGGGAACACCGGCTCCGAATTTCTGGACAGCCTGGTGGGCAAAGATGGACTCAAGACTGATCTGGATATCCACTTCCCTGAAGAGGAATTGTGGAAAGCTGGCTTTACAATTTTTGCTGCTGGCTCTGCACTTATCCTGTTCGGCTTTGCAGTAGGTAGTATCATCAAAAAACTGAAACATGGATCAACCAGTGCTTAATTCCAATGGAAGAAGTCTTATGGGGATTGCTATTGCCGTGCTGGTTCCGGCTGGGTCGCTTTACCTGGTTTGGACAATGTGGTTGGGCAAAAACCGGGAAGTGGAACAAATCACTCGCCTGCTCAAGGCCAATGCCATAGCGGTCAAACAGCCTTTTGACGAAGACCACGTGACCAAGGAACTCCACCAACTGGATTACTATAACCTGCTCAAAGTGCATCGCCTCATAAAAATGGTGGCAGATAACCGTGACTTCATAAGCGAGGATAGTGCCAAGAATGATGTAGGACTCATCAAAGAAATAGATGCGCTCTACCGCAAAATCAAACAAACGGACATTCCTAAAAAAATGGATTTTAAAATCATTGAGGTCGCGTTGTTCGGAACCTAAATACCCCAAAAACGCCTACTACTCGAAAATCGACTAAAAGCTACAAACCCCAAACTATCCAACTAAAATCATGGTATCCTCCCAATTACTCGAAAACATCAGCCATTGGATAACTTCACTGGACTGGTCCTATATCCTGACTTTTATCCTGATTGCCTACGCTTTTAATCAGGCCAAATTCACCAATGCCATCGTCAACAAGACAGGGATCACTTTCCCTGCCCGCTACCGCACTTTGCTGGTTGGTGTTGTCTACGCCATCCTTGTCTACTTTTTCCGGGGTTATGACTTGCATCAGGCAGAATGCTTGTTTCAATCGCTGGTGTTTGCTTTCACTTTTCACAAACTCATCGTGGATCGTTTGGTCCAATTGATGGGCAAGGCGTTCAAGGGGAATTCGGGAAATCCTCCTGCTTCGGCTCCTTCCACCAATAGGAATTTTGGTCATGCATAGAACTGGACTTGCCTTATTGGGCATGGGTTGGGTTCTGGCCTTGGTACTTGGTGTCCTCCTGTTTGTTGAACGACCTTCTTCCCAAATACACCAATCCACCCTGCCGTTAAAAGCGGCCAACGATTCTTTGCGAAGGGTTAATGCGGAATTGGAAAACCGCGAACGGGTGCTGTTGCAGCGGCAGGACAGTGTGCTAACCCAACTGTCGGACAGGAAAATTCGAATTGTCGAACTAAACCAAAAAAGAGATGTTGAAATGGATCGCGTGCTGGATATGGATCACCATGAGTTGGTCCGCTTTTTCTCAAACTACGCTATACCCGCAAGAACCGAAATTGACACTGGCCCCGCTGGTCCGGGTGGTGGAAACTGATACGCTCCTGTGCTTTTCTTTGGACCAAAGCCGTGTCCTTGCTTCTGAACTAATCCGCAGTCAATTTGCGGATTCTACCCAAGTGGCTTTTGAAGCTGCCGTCAGCTCCTTTGAGGAAGTGGTCGCTTTGCAGGATGCCAGAATTTCTCTGCTTTCTACCCAAATTGACCACTTAAAAGAAGTGGACCAAAATCACCTGCAGGCGACTTTTCACCTGGAAAACACCATCGCGTTGCAGGAGAAAAAAATCAGGCGTAGCCGCTGGCAACGGTGGCTGCTTGCTGGTGGACTGGTGGTCACCTCCAGTTTGCTTTTGCTGCAATAAAGAGAGTTCAGAGTTCAAAGTTCAAAAAAACGGTTTACGTTTAAAACAATGTTAAAATGACATTTATCGGAGGTTATCAAAGCGATAGCAATGGCGGTGCCGGGTCCAATGGCGCGGTATTCATTGCGGACATCACCCCACAAGCCAGTGGTAATGTGGGTGGTAAAATCTTCTCATCAGAAGGTCGGGTGTTGGACCACTGTGTGACGGATACCGATTTGGTAACGGTGCATGTTATTGCCATCACCGGAGGTACCAATTACAAACCGCTGGTCACCGTGGAAGGCAATGTGGTGCCGCTTGTAGAAGAAGAAGATCGTACCCTTTGGAGCGGTTCGGTGAACATCGACCGCAATGGGGCCACCTTGCTCACCGCACTGCACGAGGATGGTACCCGCCATTACTGTACGCTGGACAGCGACATCGGACCAACGGTCACGCAGGCGCTGTTTTCGGGTGGATATCCCAGCATTCAAACGGAACTGAAGGAAGACGATGTTTTTCTGCTTCAGGTGGTGGCCGATAGCCCGATGGTGGCAGTGGAAGTACAAGATTTTGGTGCAGCTAAGGCGGCAACCTATCCTGTGCCTTCAGGGACCAGTGCAACAGTATCCATCACCATAGCCAACCGTGGAGTGGTACCACAGCTTCTAGGCTGTAGGGTGCGTTGCCAGAATAGCAACGGTTCCTGGGGGCCGTTTTATGAAACTACCGTGGCGGGAAGCGATGATGGCCTGCACCTGGTTCAACTCAACAACCTTCGTCCTGTTATCTTGCTTGGTTCTATTGACTATCCCATTGGACAACTGGCCCTCAAAAATGCCGAAGTGGCCATGGTCCATCACTCCGTTGTCAACTCGGACACGGTGGCCTATGATTCCCCCAACAATGAGCTGAACATCACCAATCCCTTTGTATTGGAAACCACTAAATCCGCAAGCCGGGTTAGTGGAACATACAACACGGATCAGGCGAACATTCGTATCACTGCTCATCGAATTCTCAACGGTGCAACGGAGCAACTTTCGACCACTGTTGTCATTGCTCATGCCGCGCCTACTTTAACTGTTGGACTACCTGCTTCTCGGTTGATTTCTGGTGGGAATCAGGGAACCACCGTGCAGGAGCATGTACTTTCCATAGATAGCGACCAAGTGCTAATTGGTAACCCGGTTATTTCCGCTACTGGTGGAACATTGCTGGCCATTCCGCTACCTGATGGGGCAAGCCTTCAAAGGTGGCTGCAAGTGCTTCAGGTACACGACAACGACACCAAGGGCAGTCATAGTTTCTCTATGGTTTCCGGGGTTAACCTGGCCGGAGTACCTGCTTCCAGCACCTTGATTGGTGCTGCCTATCAATTGGGTGGTTTTGTGTCCCGTATTTTGCCTGTTCCTGCTTTCCAACACGAACTGGTCCTTGGTACTTCGGTCAGTGATATTTCCAGGCTGGAGGCCCGTGACAAGGACCAGGCATTGTTAACCTACGCGGCCAACCTGGTGGACAGTGCAAAAACCTTCACCATCACTGGTCCCTCCGGAGCCCAAAACCCTACGGGGGATTTGTTCCATTGGCTGGACAGTCAGGCCGTTGCCAACAACACCACGGGTGGGGCCACCATCACCCTCTTTGAACCTGCTTAACGCTTAAACCCTAACCAATGCCCTCCGGGGCCAATTTTTCACCAATCCACTTCTAAACATGCCTACTACCCCCTGGACCAAACAGCAGTCCGAATCCAATGCTGACTTAAATGCGCAAGAATTTGCGAACACCCAACGTATCCTTCGTGGAAACGGAGTCCCCAACATCCCTGCTCCTTTGCATGTGGAATACATCGATGAATCGGTTTCTCCCAATCAGGTCTACCGAAAAACTGGTCCCAACTCCGGTGACTGGTCTCCTGTTGCTTTTGATGGTTCTGGTGGTTCTGCCATCAACGGTGCGGTCTTCATCACGGACATCGAGCCACAGGGTGCCGGAACAGTCGGCAGCAAAGTGTATTCTTCCGGGGGACGCGTCCTGGACTCCTGCACGGCTGACACAGACCTTGTCCGGGTCCATGTCCTTACCCAAATGGGCCACACCAATTACGAGCCGGTCATTACCGTGCTGGGGCAAACGGTCCCACTGGTGGAAGACGAAGACAAATCCATTTTTACCGGCTTTGTGGACGTGGACCGATTGGGTGACCAATCCATCACGGCACAGCATGAGGATGGTGCCAGTTCCGCGACCACCATCACCACCGATGTGGGCCCTGAAGTTCAGACTGCTGTGTTTACCGGTGGAAAACCGGGTATTCAAACTGAGTTGAAAGAAAACGATGGGGTCAACCTTCAGGTTGCTACCGACACCGATATGGTTCGCATCGAGGTCGCTGACTTTGGTGCTGCTCAAGCGGATACGTTTGATTTTGTTGCCAGCAGTTCAGAAACGGTGATTCTTCGAATTGCGGACCGGGGCGACACTGCACAGCAATTGGGTGTTCGCCTCCGGGCCATGAACGCCAACGGTTCCTACGGGGCGTGGCTGGAAACCACAGTCGCTGGAACGAGTGAAGATTTGAACGTTGTCACGCTAAACAACCTGCACCCTTCGGTGGCCATTGATAGCATCACCTACCCCGTTGGGCAAGAGGCATTGAAGGACAGTGAGGTAGCCAACGTGGCGCAAACCATTGCAGATTTTGACACGGTGTCCTACAGTTCTCCCAACGTTGAACTGAACCTTCAGAATCCCAACACCTATGAGGCCAGCAAGGAGGTCAATCGCGTGGCGGGAGATTACAACGTCACTACTGACAATTTCATGGTCACCGCCAACCGCACCGCCAATGATGCGTCTACCGATGGTGTGGCAATTGTACAAATCGCCCACACCGTTCCTGAAATCAGAATTTCTACTGTAGACTCCAGACTGCGCAGTGGTGGCAACCAGGGGACCGTTGCTCAGAACTATGAAGTGACCATCACTTCTACCCAATTGCTGATTGCCCGACCTACCATCTCCGTACCTGAAGGAACATTGCTACTGGCCATGGCCGGTGATTTAAACGGTACCTCTTTCACGCAGGACATTCAAATCCACGATGACGGTGTGAATGGCTCCTACAGCTTTGTGCTGGATTCATCCACGAATCTTGCTGGCAAGGTTGTTTCCGTCTTTACCGACCCTGCGGATTATGTCATTGGTGGGTTCGTTGCCCGCACCATCTCCATTGCTGCTTTCACCAACGAAGTATCCATTGGTACGGACGTATCGGATGCTTCCAGGCTGGTGGCCCGCGACAAAGACCTGGCTTTGTTGACCTATTCTGTTGATTTCAGCAACGTGGTCAAAACCTACACCGTTGCCGGACCTACGGGCGTACTCAATGCTACCGGAGATTTATGGCATTGGAATGATGTTCAGGCTACCAATAACAACACCACCGGAGGTGCCAGCGTCACCATTGAGGAAACCATTTAATGGCTTGGACCGCTGCACAAAGTGAGGCCAACGCTGCTGTGAATGCACAGGAATTTGCCAACAGGCAGATTGTGCTTCGGGGCAGTGGGCCTCCCACGGTCCAGGGACCGGAAGGGCTGGAGTACCTCGATGAATCCACCAGCCCACATACCTGTTACCGAAAAATGGGACCAGATGCCAACGCATGGACAGTAGTCAACTCTGTTGTGCCCGCCACTCAAACCGAGGTATCGGATGGTGTTGTGGACAACAAGATGGTGACTCCGGCTACGTTGGCTGCAACGCTCAACGATTTTGCGGTGCAGGTGCTGGCCATTCCCCCACAGGAAGCGGTGACTCAAACCGGATTGGTTTCGTTGCTGGCCAGCACCCCTGACGACAGCGCGGCCTTTGAGGTAACACTCCCTGAAGGCATACAGGAGGAAATCTTGTCCGTGGAAATTGGCGGGTACGGTCTTGGTGCCAGCTTGTTCAACATCAACGGTGGGCCGATCGCTCAATTAGTGAGTATCCGAAGGGCCGATGCCGGGATACTTTCCATCGTGGGCACCACGCATATCCGCATTTCGGCTGCGCTCCTACTGGACGACTCTCAAATGTTGGACAACATCACCTTGCAACGCATCTCTTCCACTGAATGGGTGGAAGTGGCCCGAAAAGAGTTTTAACAAAATCACTGATGCCACCAAACAACCACCTTGCGTTGTGGAATCCCCTTTACGGAAGTTGACGCAACAACTCCTTTTCTCTAATCAATGGCCGGGTCCACAGGGGACCGGGTTAAAAAACCAAATCAACCATGCTTAATTTTGTTAGTGCGTTACCGGTCACCCTGGAACCCAACAACATCTACTACGTCCAGAACGGAACCGAAACCGCTGCTCATTACGTGGCCGATCAGGCCGGTACCGCTCATGAGGTCAGCTCCCAACAACTGGTTCAAGCCTACATGGCTACCATCAAAGGTGTCGCCAACGGCTATGCCGAACTGGATGGGGGTGGTACTATTCCTGCGGCACAATTACCTGCCGGGGCATCGCCTGCGGACATCAGTGCTGCCATTGCTACGCTGGATACCAGCCTACAGACTGATATTGCACTGAAAGCCAACTCGGCTGACCTATACACCCGTGGCCAGGTCGACACCATCGAGAGCGGTTTGCAAACCCAAATAAACGGCAAGCAGAATGGATTGGCCAATGCGATTGACCTGGCGAAAGTGGGCGACTCCACCTTTGAAGGAAACCCATTTGTGTTGCTTGCGACAAGTGACTGGTAAAAATGACTAAGTGGTTTTCCAACCGTGCGGCAACTGCTACGCGGTTGGTTCCATTTTAAATCGGCTGGTGTATGAATGTGGAGAAATTAAAATCTGTGGATGTAGGTACGCACCATCCGGTGCAGGCCATTATTTTCACCGATGGTGGAGAAATCTTCGTTACGAAGAACGAAACCACTGCGGAAGGTTTTGAACTGGTCAAGTTTCAGACGTATGACTTGAGTCAGCTGACTTCCATCGTCAACAACATACTGAAGGGGAACCGCATTTCCAGTATGGTTACCACACAAGTTGAATCCAATACGTTGTTTGCTTCTTCCATCGCCAACCTGTTTAGAATGACCAACTACGTGTCGGGCACCACCCTGCACACCATCATTGGTGGACGTGCCGCACAACCCATTACTTTGATGGGAGATGGCACCTCCTTAACTATTACAACGGGGGGCAACTTACAACTGGCCGGAGATATGGTGTTGGCTACTCCGTTCAGCACTTTAATGCTTCAAAAAGTAGGGGACCAATGGATTGAATTATCACGCAAACACAACAATTAATATGAAGGCTTCTATGGCCGAATGGCCGCACTTTTTGACTTTGACGGGATTGATTTTGGGGGCTACGGGGTTGTGGACTTTTTTGGGCCACATTCTCGGTCATTGGGCGCAGCGCAAATGGAGCTTTGCGCGCATCAACCGGGAAAAGGCCGAAACCCGCAACATTGACATGCAGGCTGAAAATATGTTGCTGGACAATTGGATTCAGTGGGCACAACAACTCGAGAGCAGGGTAAAGGAATTGGAGTCGGTCAAAGAAAAAAATCTCGAACTGAACGGTAAAGTAGAATCCCAACGTCACCGCATTAACTGCCTCGAGAGGAGAGTGGAAAGCCTCATGGCTGAAAACCTTTCGCTTCGTCAGGAATTACTAGAAATCAAAAAAAATGGTCGTCCCTAAAAATAAGTTGATGAATACCCTCACCATGGTGGTGCTGCTGCTTTCGGTCACCACCATGGGTTTGACTATTGTTGATCGGTTGTGGGTTAAAAAGAAAGACTCGGACAAGCCTTCGGACTAATGGGCAGTACCGTCCACATCCCTAAAAATTATGCGTTCCTGGCTGGCGGTTTGTTGGTCGGGCTTGCCGGGGTATGGTTGTGGTACCGCTCCTGGAATCGTGCGGGGTGGGATTTAGCGGATTTTGACAGTCCGGACGAACCGGGTTCGGGCAACTGCATGGATGCTGGTTTTCTTAAAAAACTGTCCAAAGCCAGGCGCATTGCACGGCTTCCTTTTATCATCACCTCTGGTTACCGTTCTTTAGCGCACAACGCTCAGGTGGGTGGTGTTTCCAATTCGGCACACCGCCACTGCCTCGCGGCTGATATTTCTGCTCCTTTTGAGTGGATGCGCGACCGCATGGTGTGGGCGGCTGTGAAGGCGGGGTTTACCCGGATTGGGATGGGGAAGACCTTTATTCATTTGGATATGGATGCTTCCAAGCCACAGTTTGTTGCCTGGGGATATCCCGTTGGAAGTCCTCCTCCTTTTGATCCGTTTGGAGCCTCTTAATTTGGAAATTGAAAAGACCAACTAAATCCATATCCCATCCAATTTGCCAAGTTATCGCATCCCAGTTGAATAGTCCAAATGGGGAAGCAGGCTCACTTCTCTTTTTTAGCTCTGATTAAATGTCCTAAACATTGAAATGAAGTAAAAGCCGATTGGGGTCAATGGATGGCTTTAGGAGTAACATGCATATCCCACCTCCCATTTTTAGGGTCAATTGAATATTCCAAAATGCCTAAAATTTCTAATTCTATCTCTCTATCATATTTTAAATTTAGTGCTCTTTCTTTATTCAGCATTTTGTAATCAGCTCTCACTTCCACTGTAATTTGATTACTATCAAGAACTTTACTTATCGGATGGATCATTTTAAATACAATCACCCCATTTGACTCTTTCTTAGGTGTAAAAGCTCCACGTAATAGGTAATTCTTCTTCTTGGCATTTTTAAGCTTTTCGATGGTCTTGTTTTGAGTTTCAATACCTAATTCTACAGTTTTAGCCCTTATTTCATCCTCGTCAAATGTCATTCCATATTTACTACGCCCCGTTGTCACATAATCAACAAATTCCTTTATCTCTTCAATGTCTTCCTCCACGACCAAATCCACGGGATTCGTATTCTCAATAATATATCGATACTTTTCTCCAATACTTTTATCAACAGGTCGGAATTCCTTTTCAGATTCCTTTTCCTGATTCGCTGTCATTTCCGCATCCGTGAGGGGTGTTGTTACAGCAACTTTTCCTCCAACACCTTCAGTTTCTTTTACTTTGGTACCAATCAATTCCTCATCTTTTCCTTGAAGTTCCTTATACCGAGTTTCCACCCACTCCTTATTAAGGAAGTAAAAATTGATCTCTTTTGTTTGCGCAACATCAAAGCTTCCAATTGTGAAGTTTTCCGCTCTAAATACGGGAACCTTAACCTTTCTTCCGTCTACGATTGTTGTATCTGTACCGATTTGAGTTATGTGCATACCTGGCTCATATACCGTCCCAGGAGAAGCCCAATCCAATATTTCTTGCATACCCCACGTGGTTAACTTTGTAGACCCCTTGCGTAACGCTTTCTTTTCCTGATTGGGTGAGTTTATTTTTTGGTAAATGGTATAAACAAATAGTCCTGCCCATCCCATGGCGACTATTACTACAAACCCCACCAAGCCTTTTAAGAGCGAAGAATAGATTTTAGGAGGGCCAGGAACCCCTTTTAATAACCTTTTTAGAAATTGCATACTTTAGACATTAAGCGCCTTGAAGAAATGAATAGTAAGGGACTCGTCTAAATTTAGTGATTAATTGGAGTTTGAGCAAAATACTTGATATCCCTTTGATAATCCGTGTATTTGTACTCCTTGCTTAGGATCGGATTCAACTTGTCATCATAGAGGATGAAGAATGACGTAAACATTTTGACTGAAGCTTCATCCATGGCCGACTCAATAACTTCATCACTCGCGAAGTGAGTGTACTCTTCTAGCTTAACGGGGTAAGAATTTATGAAGGCTTTCCTTTCAGCTTTTCTAATTTCAGGGTAAACAAATACTACGTTTTCCTGTGGGACTTTTAAGTCCTCTAGCATTTGGTCAAAGTACATTGCCGTTATAGCATGACAATTGCCACAATCATCATGATTTATAGCCACTAAAAGAGAGTTTCCTTCGCCTTGAACGTTTGCAAGTTTATCAAGACTATGAGCTTGTATAATAGCCGAACTTTGATTTCGGCTGCACGAAAGAAGCAAGGCTATGCTAAATACCAGAAGGAGTTTTAATGTGTTCGATAATTGCATATTCTTTTAGATAGTAGTGTTCATCATTGCGAACTAATACAACAACTTGATCATTCGAAAAATCTACTCCATGTATGTCAGAAGTTCTGCCAAGCTCCTTTTTGTATATTCTTCTTTTTGCACCAATGTCATATATCCCTAAGTATGTTGTGCCATCATCACTATGCACCCCTTCGATAAAGTGGTAATAAATCTTCTTACCATCATCGCTAAACTGGAAGTTCTGCAATACTTCATTCTGATAGTCTTCAAGGATATTTTGGTAAGCTTCTGTTTCATCACTTACATTGTAAATCCTCTTGTTATTCGAAAAATATACTTGACTATCATGCTCCTGAAAAAAGTAAGGATAACGAACCGTAGTATTTAATTCTTGGTTTAATGACTCAAATTCCTCTGGGTAAGGAATATTCAACTTGCGGCTAAATACGTATTCTCCTTCAATTTTTTCATATAGAGCCAACATAGAATTTTTCCGAACCTTTGAGGCAATACTTTTTTCTGCTATCGAATTTAAAGGCATGACTTCCTTTTTTTTCCATGCCTTTGAAAGATCGCTTGCCTCAATTGTTGAAAGAATGGTGTAACATTTGTCCTCAACAATCTTAAAGCCCATATCCATATGTCGAAGTCTATGATTGTGGACCATTTCCGCGTTGAAATTGTTCTTGGTAATTTCCAGCGGATTCAAGTCGAGATCTGCTTGAACAAAAAAGTAGTCGTAATTCGCAATTTTGTAATCGTCAACTGAAAATGGCGAGTATACGGCATAGGTAAAAAGAAACTGGTCCTTATCTTCTATATAGCCCGCGTAATAGCTTCGATAAGAAGGAAACGACTGACCAATAGCCTTCTTGCTTTCCAAATCCAAACGCATATAAGTAACCTCATCATTTATTGCAGGATAGTGCTTTTGCAAAAGTCCCTTCTCATCAACTGCACCAAAGTCAAACTGTCGATGCAACTTTCCAGTTGCAAGGTCATACAACCCTATAAAATGTTGATTGCCACTGACTCGTACCAGACCATTTGGAACAATTTCAATCTCTCCAGACAATCCAGTTAGAACAACTTCAGATTCATCTATCTCCACTGACTTCGTTTCGACAATCAAATCATCCGGTTGAGGAATAATGATAGCCGTCAAAAGAACAAGCAACGCTGGCACAATCCAATATAAATGTTTAATCCGTAGCATTAGTATTTAGAGTTAATCCACATGGATAATGTCCATGGTTTGGTTAGCCGTTTCAAAAGCAACAACATTTCCTACAACATCATAAATTGGGGTGCCATGAAATTCTTCTCCTTGAGTTGAGAGAAGTCGTAACGTATATGATGTTCCTGTAGAATTATCCGATACAATCGTAGCGCATTCGAAACCTGGAGCGCAAATAATTTTTGTATCCGAATGACTAGAATATTCCCCAGGAATTACTGTCTTTCCTCCAATAGAGCCTGTTGGTAAGATCACATTTGAATAATCTACTGGATTTTCTTTTGCGTTATTGCCATATTCGATCTGAAACCCAAATCCAGCCAATATCGCGCCCATTAAAAAAAGTTTAAAAAATTGCTTTTTCATTCTTGCATACTTTAAATTTGTTGACATCACTGTGCAAATAAATATTGGGGGGCAATACTTTTCTAGCAGAACTAGCAGAAGGGGGATCTTGCTAGATTCAATTCAGCACTGATTTAACAAATTAACGACCATCTTTAGCAAAAAACAAGAGTATAAATACTACCGTATAAATACGGTAAAATAATAAGGTTTGCCCCTAATTTCCAAGACATTACGACCAAAATTATTGGTCTAGAAGTTTTCCCACTTTTTCACAACAATTAGACAATTACCTCAAAATAAATGAGTTGGGAGTAACAAAAATTGACTTTTAAGTTTTTTGAACTCATGCAAGTTCCAATATATATTTCACTAAATAGAGCCAAGGCATTGAAGTGAAAAGCTATGTAATAGAAAAGAATTATTGTACATGAGTTATAATTCCTTCCACCTTTTGCGGCTTCCATAACCAAAAGTGATTTACCTGTAATTTTTAAGAGAGCATGAATAAATTACTTGGCATCGTGCTATCGGGTCAATGTTGGGTCGTTGGTGAATGGCATCCAATTCAAAGTTTGTCCGTCTTCGGTTATACCGTCAACAGAATAATAGATGGTTAATTGAGGAAGCATCCGATAAACAGGATGCTTTTATTGTTTTTTTTTTAGAAAATGAAAGAGTAGCAAAATATACATAGAAGAGCACTAGTTGAAACATGAAACAATTGGGAGACAGCCAATTAGAAAAAATGTAAATACCTGCCTTCTGGCGGGCTGGAATACCTTTGCCCAAATCCAACCATAAACACCTGATTACCAACAATTTAATTCCAAATTATATTTGGTGAATTGAAATTCACCATCCATATTTGCAGCCGAAAATATTTTAACAGAAGGAATAATGGCCTATACACAATCAGACAATATTCAAATAAAGGTACTGGCGTTGCCAGCCTTATTATTGGAGTCGTCCAATAGTTATGAATCAGGCACTACGATTCGGGAGGATGTTGTGATGGTATAGATAGATTTTATTCCAATAATCTATTTCAAGCATCTCCTATCCGAGATGCTTTTTTTGTATCAAAATTTTTAGCCAACAGGCGGAGGCCACGGTCTTGACCCGAGCCGGGTAGGTGAACACAATTGAAATTAATATAACGAGACCAAGTCAAATGGTTAAAGCAATAGCACTGCGGTTGTAAACCGAAACGCTCAACTGTCTCTTGAGGCGTTTATTCTGATAGTTTCAGAATCGGTGCAATTGTTTACAAGGCCATTAATTCAACACGTAGCAACATTGACAAAAAAAGGAGTAAACCTATTTGACAATCGCACATTTAAGCCCCCAATGATGATTGATTTAGTAACCGGACATATGACCGTTGATATGATTTTTGATGAGTTCCCCGAACTGGTAATTTACCATAGTTGGGATGCTTTGCTTCTTCGCTCTCTACTCAAAGCGGGTGTCCTGGATGGCTATTACAACACTTCAGATCGTGAACCAGTCATCACAAGGGCATCTTTACTGGTGTGCATCCGCTCAATGAATACCATTAACCAAATGCGTCTAATTGATTTACTTCATTGACAGTAGTGGCGAGTTTTTTCACATGTATCTCAACGCTGAATAAGCCATCAGTTTAGCAAAAAAAAATAAACCAGACGCATGCTTATCTACTGTAGTTTGTCCTAAAAACTGAAGAAAAGGGCCACGTTAAAACTCGCATTTTTGGTGCATTCTAAACTTAAAGTTAGCCGATTGAACATGGCATAAAGCGGATAATTCCAAACCGGATTTGTTACTTGGAAGTATCCGTTTTGGGCCTCCTCCTCCATTTGACCTACACGAAAAAATTCCAACCACATTAACTTTGTTGTTTCAATTCTTTTCCAAAAAATCGTAAAGGCAGTTGCTAGATTTCGAAATGGAAACCATCCTTAAGTAGTCGCTGATAAACCCCTTCATTAAATTGGAATAAGCTTCCGGGCCGCCCTACCCCTGGTCGCCCAACTTTTTCATTCAGTTCATCAAGAATACCAAGATGCATTACCTTCTTTCTAAAATTCCTTCGATCAATCGGGCGACCAAGTAGCGCAACGTACAATTTTTCCAGATCGGAAAATAGAAACTTCTTGTCTAACAATTCGAATCCAATGGGTTGGTATTTAATTTTCGAACGCAATCGTTCTATGGCAACTTTTAATATTTTGTCATGATCAAATGCAAGTTCAGGAAGGCCTTTAATATTAAACCATCGTGCTTCTTCAGCATCTGTTGTCGCTTGTAGTTTATCATATTCCGTTGCTTTTACCAACCCAAAATAGGCAACAGAAATTATCCTTCCCCTAGGATCACGGTTTGGTTTCCCGAACGTATAGAGTTGTTCTAGGTAATTAATCTGGACTCCTGTTTCTTCGTGTAATTCCCTTTCAACAGCTTCTTCCAAAGATTCATTTTCGAAAACAAACCCACCAGGAATAGCCCAACTCCCTTGAAATGGACTATACTTTCTTCTGATAAGAAGAACAGAAACACCTTCTGCCTGGTTGTATCCAAAAACAACTGCATCGACCGATATATCTACGTTTTGGCTCTGTTTCATGGTGTAAATATAATTGGAAAATATTTTTATTTCATTGACAATGATTTGGCAAGCGTCTGACAGGTAGAGCGGAAGGCCAGACAAGCAATCAATTTCTGGAAGAACATCAACAACAAAGGCTAACGGAAGAGATCGTAAGCTCAATTGCCGCACTGCGAATGCATTGCCCTCTATAAAGATATTACCATTTGCCCTCCGCAGTTCGGTACTGGAAGTAATCGGTCATATCAACACACTGAATCAAAAGCGGACGATTAACCTGGACTAACCGGAATCACCTACACCACGACTTAAACTTCATCTTCTTAAAGCATAATCGACCGCTGGTCAATTCTTCTCGGCACCGACAATAACACCCCCCAGCTGTTATTGTTCGGTGCCGTTTGGTTTTGGCACAATTCCTTTATTTCATTAATTGTATTCCTTGCATAAATGCAAGAAATGCAACTAATTCTTGTTCATAACTTTTTGAAATTCCCTCCCGGATAGACACTGCCTCGCTTTCCTCCAAAAGCCCGCCAAATCCGCGTTTCAGAAGTTGCATTAGTACAATTTATCGTTTTTTTCGGCCCCGATTTCCATTTTCCTTTGTACTCATCAAAGCGACTAAACCGCCCTGAGTTATGACAAAGAAAAAAAACGACCGACTTGCTGCCGAAGAAATTTTAACCCGATTCCCAGAATTAACCACCAAGCTCAACATGGGCAAAAGGGAACTCACCATTATGGTCCGTTGCCACATGGTGGTGGGTCATTTTGATACCACCAAGAATACTCCGATGGTTTCTGAAGCCTCGCTGGTAACATTGATTGGTCACGCCAACTCGGTCATCCAGTCGCAGTTCATTGAAATTGAAGTCCCCACCCGATAGTCCATGAAAAACGCACTCATTTTCGAAGAGGCGGAGGCCGTCCAATACCTCGAAGCACTGATAAAAAAAGCAGTCGCCAATGCAGTGCTGGAAATTCGGCAAGAGGAAGCTACCAAGGACAAGGAGGAGGACAACTGGATCGATGCTATCGCTGCCATGAAAATTCTCGGCATTAAAAGCAAGACTACCCTACAGGATTTGCGGGATGTTCATGCCATCATGTACTCCCAACCTGCCAAAAAAATCATCCGCTACTACAAACCCAGCTTGTTAAAATATCTGGAGAATAACATTGTAAAATACTAGCCATGCTACTCACTGAAAACAAATCTGCCATCTGGTTCAAGGTACTCAACGCAGAGGGCCGCTCCATCGATGAGGAAGACCAGCAATGGTCCTTGCCCAAAAAGGGCAAAAAGGGAGCCTGGACGGAATTTACATCGCCCATGGGAACCTGTCTTTTCCTTAACCCAAATGGAGTCTACCAATCTGGCTTGCGGGTATTCGTAGCTGAACTGCCCGGCAGGGTAACTGTCGAACGGTCCGGAGTGGTGTGGGTGGCTAAAACCAGACTGGTCCGCGAAGCAACGAACATGGACTTAAAACGATTTGGCATCATCCGAGCGATTATTCCAGCCTACTGTTTTGACGGTCGGGGACTCGATTAATCTCTGAAAGATGCGCCCCACCCGAACCCGATATATACGCAGATCAAAAACTCGATTTGTGACGGCACAGGAGGCTTTCGCTGACATCAAAGCCCACACCAACCTGACGGAGAAAAGTGTCAGAATAGCCCACACCCACTCCTGGTGGCGCTGGGTAATCACCCGAACAAGAAGATGATGCTTCAAACAAAACAATTGCAGTGGTCTCAAGATTTTGAGGACAACCGAAAATGGGTGGGTTCACTACCCGGTTCTGTTGGTGTAACGGTGTCACTATTTCAATCTCCAGATGATCCTGAATCTTGGTGGATTGTACCCAATTTCCAAAAAGCATTGATCGCTCCTGAACCCGGTTTGGATGCTGCGAAACGGAAAAGCCAGGAACTCTTCACTGAATTTGCACTGGGCCTGTTTGTTCCAATTGCACTTCCCACCTGCAGCGTTTTTTCTGCTGGAGAAAATGAGATAACCAACAACCCCTTTCTGGTTCGGCCGCGCAACCAATATAATTCTGAATTGGAGGCATGGGCCGCTATTTCCGAAAAAACCGGCTACGCCATAACGCAGGTCATCTCCCTGCACAGCACTTACCATTGGCGGTGGCAAATCCAAACCGATTCCTACGGCATACTTCAACTCCCCCTAAACAACCCGCAATGACCAAATACAGCAAAGAACGCCCCATGCGGGTACTTTCATTGGGTATGGGCCAACAATCCGTTGTGCTTTATCTGATGAGCAGCATGGGGCTGATTGCCCGTGCCGACTATGCCATTTTCTCTGATACCCTTTCCGAAAGTGCCGAAACTTACAAATACCTGGATTGGCTGGTTCAATGGAGCCAGCGCAACAACGGCATCCCCATCATCTGCACCGGGAAAGGCAATTTGTACAATGACATCCGATTCGGAACAGGTAAAACCAAGACCACCCAGCGGCTGGGGAAACTGCAACAAACAATGGTCAAAGGGGTCAATTATTTGTTGAACCCCATGCTTGGAGTCACCGTGCAACAGGCCAAAGCTACTCGACACTTCACCACCATTCCAGCCTTTACCCGGTCCCCAAAAGGAAAAGTGGGCATGCTCCGGAGGCAATGCACCGGGGACTATAAAATAACGGAAGTCGACAAGGCCATTCGTTCCCTTCATGGATTGGCTCCGCGTCAGCGTACCCCACCTACCGAAATCTGGATGGGCATTACTTCTGATGAAATTGAACGCATGAGGTATCCAAGGGTGGGTTGGCAGACTTTTGTCTACCCGTTCTGCAACACAGTCTCCTGGAAAGATGATTTCAGGCGGGGCGATTTTGACATCACCTTCAGGCGCTCAGACTGTGTCACCTGGTTAGTCGACAACGAATTTCCAGTACCACCCAAAAGTGCCTGCTTCTTTTGCCCCTACCAATCCGACAGCCGGTGGCTGGACATGAAAAAGAACCGGCCTGAAGAATGGAAGCAGTCGGTGATACTAGACAATGCCATGCGTAACAGCACCAAGGCCGGTGTGAAGTATCCTGTGTTTTTGCACCATTCGGCTGTTCCATTGGAAGAAGCGGATCTTCAAGAAAATCAACTCGACCTTTTTACTACTGAATGCCACGGTGTCTGTGGTGTCTAATACAACCCCCTTATGCGTATAATAGATTTCGGTAAAACCGACAAGCAACTTAAACGGTTCATCAAGGACCACAACGCCCGACAGGACGAACGTACCGCACAATTGCGGGTAGGGCCAGTTGGAACCGCTAAAGAGTTGATAAAACTCTACGGTTCTGCCTTGATAAAAGCACACGGCATCGGTAGCCTGAACCCCATTAAGCTGCCCTCTGTGCGCACCAACAATGTGCAATTGGCCCATTTAACGGAAGCCAGTCCAAGAACCATTCAGCGGCACATTAAAAAACTGCTGGAGGCCAAGGTCATTACGGCCAAAATATTCCACGGTTCCAATGCCGATTATGAACTCTGGCTGAACCCTGATTTGCTGGTTTTGACTCCTGTTGCCAGGGCATTATTTGGGCTGGAAATCGAAAATCCAGCACCCGAAAACCCACTGGTTCCGGCCTCTTTCCCGCCAAATTGTCGCCATACAGATACTGGAGACTTAAGAACTAATAGATTAATAGCAGTTGGTAACCCCCAACATTTGTTGAAAACTCCTATTGCTCTCTCTCCTCGCCAACTTCAGTCAAGAAAGCGGAGTTCGCTACCGCTCACACATAAAAAGTCTGGTGACATTTTTACTGGAGACACTGAGGAAGAAGTTGAAAAAAAATTGAATCCGTCACAGGAGGCTGAGGAAGAAGCGCCCTTGGTTCGGGACGTTTCGCTTGCGGAATCCACAAGCGAAACCCAACCGGACCGGGGTGCTTCCCTTTTGTTTTTTGCCGGGTTGTTGTGGACGCTGGCCCGTAATGTCTTGTACCGGGATATGTACCTATCCGACTGGCAGCAGAAGAGGGCACTTGAACTCATTGTGCAGTTCTACCAACCTGTTTCTCCGGCAAAAATGCAATTGGTTCACGAGCTGTATTGCGAACGAATCACGCTCGTCCAGCGGTTTGTCCAACGTGACCCACGCAACCGATTTGTTCAGTTGCCGCACCGCTTTTTTGATAAAACCAACGCTTCCGGCTTCACGGGTACCCGCCAATGGGGCATCCTGCAACAAAAACGAAAAAAGGAGGTGAGGCTGGAGCTGGTTCTTGCGGCCCAAATCAGAAAATACCGCAACAACCTCAGCCGAGAAGAAAGTAAACGAAAACCGCCTCTTCAGGTGTTTCGGGAATGCGAAACCCGGCTCGGTAAGCTGGGGCATCCGCAACTGGTCGACCGATTCTACGCTTCGGTTATCGAACCCGAACAATTCTCTCAAATCCAACCATTCACCCAACCTGTCCTCCAACTAACCACTTAAAACCAAACACCATGATCGAAGAAATTTATGCCGCTCAACTCAAGGCTACACTCAAAGGATTTTTGGAAGAACAATGCAGCCAGAAGCTGATCGACACAACCGAAGTACGACTCAACTTCCTGTTGCACAAAGACGACCTGCGCGCATTTCTGTACAACGGTAGCAAACACGTGCAGGAAGTTCCCATGACGGACTTGGTGCGCCACTTTATGACAAATTCTTCGGAAGATGCCGAAAAATAGCCCGCCCTGGAAATTGGGCCGGGACTCGCTGACCAAACTTTGGGTCCGGTTCAAAGATGGCAACCAACGTGAGCGCTATTCCCTGGACTGGAAAGGCAAAGACTCCAAACACCGTGACCGCTCCCTCGGCATTGAACGACTCGAACGGCTGGTTCGAACATATGGCCCAACAGTAGAAATGGCCCGCATCTATGACCTTCAGACCGACAAAGTCATCGCAGAATGGCACAAAGGCCAACGCACTTTATAACTCTAACCCTGCCCCTAAATGAAAAGTACCCGACAACTGGTTCAACGCGTCCTGCATAATCCCAAAACCGAACAACGGTCTTTTGACCAGAATGCTTTTGCCCAACGTTATCCTGAATTTTCTCCTTTGGATGGTAAGCGTCATGTCTACTTCGTTGCCCCTTTACTTCACCCAAGTGGATACTACCGCATGTTACTGCCTGCGCAGGAACTCAACAAAACAACAACCCATGCCGCCATCGTTGGTCAGGTGCATAAATGGAACTTTACACGCGCTTATGACGACTATGACCTTGGCTTGAATGGTACATTGGTCCGGTGGGCGCACGATGTGGTGCTACCTGCCATGACTACGGATGCCACATACATGGTTCAACTGATACGTCAGGCCAATCCCAAAGCCCGGATTGTAATGGACATCGACTTTCATTACCATGCCTTGCCTGAATTTCATCCGGCCTATGCCCGTGTATCGGACCAGGCTAAAGAACTGGTCATCGACAACCTAAGAATGGCTGACCTGATCACTTCGCCCAGCCACCCTCTGTTGGATGATTACCACCAGCTGCTGACTGCTCGTTACAAGATAGAACCCAACTTGGCCTTTTTACCCAATTTGTTATCAGAATGCAGTTATCAGGACATCCCTGCTCCACGTGTCAGTGAAAACGAAATTGTGCGCATCGGCATACTGGCCGATGCCACCCAGCATCAGGACATTGTTTCCATCCTTCCTGCTCTTATCCACCTGCAGGAGAAATTTGGCAACGAAGTGGAAGTCATTCTTTTTGGTTGGAACGGCAAACACCTCGGAGAAAATGTCCTTCAGGGAATCGATTTGTCCTACCACAAGTCCGTAGGCATACTAGGCTTTCACAAGGTTTTAAACGCCTTCGGATTGGATCTGGCTCTACTGCCCATAGAGGACCATCCTTTCAATACCCGAAAGTCATTTATAAAATTTCTGGAGTTCGCTGCACTTGGAATTCCGGTGATTGCCTCGGACGTACCGCCTTATCGGGAAGTCATCTTTGATGGACACAACGGCTTGCTGGCTTCCGATTTATCGCAGTGGAAACAAAAGCTGGACTGGATGGTGGGTGATTCGGAATCAAGGAAAACGATGGGGGTGCTGTCGCGGGAGTTTGCGTGGCGGGAATTGAGTTACAATCAGGATGCAGTGGAGTTACTACAATCAACTTATTCTTAAATCATGGTTAACGTCCAAACCCCGGTTTCTTTGCCTGCAAATTCCGCTGTTGCTCTACCAAACGCAGCCACTGAACAAAGTCGGCTTGTTCTCTCGGACTTAGCTTTTCCAAAAGGCTGTTGCACACATCTTGCGTCAGTCGTGAATTATTCGATTGGGCTATCATCAGTGGTAGAATCCTCCTTTTTAACATGGCTTTTCGCGTTTACTGGTTACTGGTCAATTTTCCTGCCAAATAACGTCTATATCCCTTTATCTGCAACAGTTTTAGGAATTATGCCCAAACTACGGCAGATTCTACCCAATATCCAACGACTTCCGCAAGAAACATCTTATGTTGGACTAATAATTGATTCGATATCAACTACTTACACTAAAACCCAACACTATGAATTCGAAACCAATCATTAATAAATTACTGGAACGCCTACCTCCTGGCTGGGCGGATTTGACCGAGGCCGAGGATAAGTATTCTCAAATAGGAATAGCGCTCCCCATGCAACCCGACAAATTTCTTCAAATTGAAATTCGGGCACCTTGGGATGCGCAGGATTTTTATCAGTACATAAGTAAGGAAGAACAGGAAAATTTTCAGACCTACTTTGCGCTTCGATTCGTTGAAGTGGATGAGACTCCTCACGGGGAATATACGATGGACTACTTCTGTAGCCCCAATCTATTTTTGGTGGCAGAAATGGCCCACGCCATTCCATTGGATTGCTTGTCCGAAGACCCAACGGAACTGAAAGTGGTAGGCTACTTGGGTATCCCTCTATTGTTCTGGAAAGAAAAACTGATTTACGGCTCCAAAGGAACGCTGCCAACTGGCCCAAAAGTTCTCAAACTAGTAACACCCACAGACTATGAAGGAAAAAGATCATAAATCAAGTCAAGTTGAGACAGTCAACAAATACGGGGAATGGGAAGTAGCACATCGTGACGACCGTTACATCCTATTCGATGCCTACGGGGAAGGGACTCATACCAGAATGAACCTCCCAGCAGAGTTGGTGCTTGCTCTGGCCAAAGCGCTAGATTTCATGCAGGTATCCAACGAGGATTTTTTCTCAATGACTGATCCAGTCCTTTCAATGACCAACCTGATAAAGAAGGTTCGAAAACTGAGTAGTGACTCCACTTCAGAAAACAACTATTTTCATGAATTCGTCAAATTCATACCAGAGCTGTGGCCCCATAGGGATGGAAAAATGACTCCTGCTGACCCAATAGAGGAGGAATGGTCGGAAGTTAAGAATGGATTGGTGGTGATATATGGTGATTGGAAGGTTCATGTAAAAGACGAAACTTACCGACTAGTTGATAAGAAAGAGGAACGCACTCACGGTCACTTGGGTTTAACCAAGGAATTTGCCATGATGTTGGCCGCTAGGTTGTTTAACATGGATGTATCCTTTGAGGATTACAAGGCGCTATCTACGCAAGCGGCACCTTTTCGGGAGATTATCAAGGAAACTTGGTTGGAGGGAAACGAAGAGTCATTCAACGGAGCCATTGGAGTTCTTTTTACCAAGAAAATATCGGATTCATGGCCACATTTAGTTGCTGACGACAAACCTCGAAACGAATACCACCATCCAACGGAGAAAACGATTACTGAAATCAATCTTCTCAAGAAAGCGGAGAAAGCTCTGGTAGGGAAAACGGTAGATCTTGTGAGATACCTTGACCACGCTGAAATGGAAGAGATGCAATGGTACGAACGCAGCTTGGTCATTCAATTTACAGATGGTTCAATATTCTATCCTGCCATGGATGTAGAAGCTAATGGTCCGGGTGCTTTACTCGGCCAAGGCCCACCTCCGAAAAGGGACATTATTGAATTTCCACCTATTTAAGACATACTCTGGCCCCCTCCAGAGACGGGTTTCGGGATAAGCCGTAGGTTTTGCATATTCTCCTATGGTCCCTGAAACCCGTTTTTTCTTGCAAGCGGTGTGAATGCCAGCAAGTGGCCAGCAAGTGTTGGCGCTCCCGCCCGATGGTCCAAAGTATCAACGTTCCACATAATAGGCTCCCCCCCTCACATCGGTCATTGGACCGAGTGATACGGGGCAGGATGCTATTAACCTATTTTTTTTGTTTTGGAGGATTGTTCCCTCTGTTAGGGCCAGATTTCTCGTCAGTGGTTGATGGTCCGTTCTCTGGTCTCTTTACTGCTTTTGCCATAGTGAATAGTGTTAAATGAATAATTCTGCAAAGTAAACTAGGGACTGCTAAACTGACAATTTAGTGTCCGAAAATCTCTAGCCCGAACAAAGCCAATTTTGCACAATTTGATGACCAGACCATTGGCCCAACCATTGGCCGCCCCTTGATAGCATGGCGGGCCGATGGTCCATCAACTTTCCGGCCCAGTGGTTTAAAATAGTTTTCGGACATATCGGACACCGCCTCTCAATGGACCGATATTGTATGCCCTGTTCCAAAACAATGAAAAATGAAGGACAAATCAGACCACCTACATTCCGACACATCCCCGCCCACTAAGCGAGCCGATGGGCCGCCTTCCTGGTTGCTGGCCGATGAGATTTTCTACATTTCTGATGCGGACTATTGCACCTACTTTGTGGACCAAGGGCTTTTCGGGGAAGAATACTGCAAGTATTGTTTCGCCCTGACCCGGTGGGACAGGTTTCCCTACATCCCCTGTATATTTTGCGGACAAAGTTCGACCCATTACGAACTGAACTCTACCCACGGTGATCTGAAATGCCCTAACTGTCGAAAAATGTACAACTACAAAACCGGAACTTTCCTTGGAGGATCAAAGTTGGGATATGCTTACTGGTGGCGGCTGGTCTACTTGTTGACCACTGCCAAAAAACCACTTTCCTCCCATTATGTGGCATGGGATCTCAAAGTCACCCAAAAGACCGCTTATTACATGATGCAAACAATCGCCAAGGCAATGGGTATAAAGGATTTTCAATCCCCGCTACATATCCTAGCAAGCGATTGGGACATATTGGACGCACTTAGTCAATCAAATATCAACCAGAAATAAGAACTAAAACTATTTAGCAAATGACACTTAAAGCACTACTATCCATGTTGAAGAAAAGCGGGATACATTATTCCGAAGTCAGCGAAGAAACCGACCTAAGGGACATTTCCATAACACTAATGGAACCTCGTTATTCCATTCAGGTTCCAAGCCTACCACTTGGCGAACTCAACTTTATAGTTTGGTTCGAAGAAGACGAGGAGACATTCTCTACATCTCCAGTCATAGAGTCGGTCGGAGAGTTAATTCTGTACATCCAGCAAAAGTGCCACATACTCGAACCAGAAACGACCCTTTTAGAATTTGCTCGAGCGGCACAATTAGGGGAAGACAAACACAAGGCCAAGTGGGCTACCAGCGCATTGGCCAATGACAAATGGACATTTTTGGACGTGGCCATTGCCGTTGAATACGGATATAACGCATAGCTATGAAAGCAAACCTTACCATCATGGACATAATGGACGGTAATGGAAACGCCTTCGCTGTTATGGCCAGAGTTAGTCAAGCGTTAAAAACCATTGGTCGAACCCAAGAAGAAATCAAGCAATACCGCAACAGGGCGACCGAAGCTGACTACGACCACTTGTTGGCCGTCAGCATGGAAGAACTGGAAAAGGCCGGATACCCCTATTAATTCACCTCAAATGTGGCAACTCCAATTCCTAATAAATGGGCTTAAAATCCCGTATTTATACTCTAATATTTCCGATTCTCGAGACTTACTTTTGACTTATCTCTGCCCCGTCATATATTCAGTCCAACAAAAAAACTTATGCGCTATTTACTATTTGCTCTACTCCTCTACCCCTCTTTGATTAATGCACAATCAACAAACTGTGAGGAATTTACACATCCTGTTTTCAGTGAACGAACAAGCAGGTATCAATATTCTGGTGGCTTTGCAGACCTTGGATTCAACAGTGACTCAACCGCAATCATGAGTATTTTGCTGATTAAGGTCAAATCTGTGATCACGTTTCAATTTCAAATGGATAAGGGACCAACTTGTTTTAAAGAGAATACCCAAGTGATCTTCAATTTTTTGGATGGCAAATCACAATGGGAATCGAATGTAAGAAAAGACAACTGTGACGGGTTCTTTACAGTGAGACTAGGAACCACAAGCCTTCAAAAACAAATACTAAAGTATCTCACCACAAAAAAACTCTCGTCCATTGAAGCATGGACTGGAGACAAAAAAATAACACTTTTTGTAGGTAATGATACTGCCTCTGAATTTTTGGAATTTGTCACCTGTTACAAAGAAGCGGATACAGGTAAACGAGACAGTAAGTAGTAAACTACCGCTGTTTTTTTTGAGCCATTGGGTATTTCGAAAGATTAAATGAGCCACTTGATTCACCGTGCCCATTGATATCTATCTTGATAACCGTAAGATTTATAAAAATGACAAAGTTCAAGGTCTTTTCTGTATTACCATGGCATTGTTCTTTTTCATATTTGGACTTTGCCAATTAAAAAAAGAAGCAAATGGCAAATACGCTGATGAAGGGACAGAATACGTAAAAGAGCATTATGGTACGCTATTTAAAGATACTTTAGAATTAAAGAAGAAACTTCCTACTGACTTAACTATAAGTGAAGTTCAAGCACTAAATAGAACGAATACATCTCCCGACTCGGGCAATACACTGTTAAAAGAATTATACAAAAGCAGGGTTTCAGATTATAGGGATAATAATGGTCGAATTTCCACTTTAACCCAGTTGCTTGCCGCGCTTGTGGCTTTAGGGCTATACTTGTTATTTTACAAACCAAATCAAGTCCAAGTACCAATAATTTCCTTAAAACTACCGAACGAGCTAATACATATTTTCGTGGTTATCGGAATTATTTATGTTTGGATTCAGCTTGGGCTAGCCATAAATTCTGGAATTGACTCAAGATTGGCATTACATCAAATGACATTGATACTTGAGAGTTTAGGCCGTTACAGAGTGGCATATGCATATAGCGATGCTCATACTTTTGTAGATAATGGAATTCTCGACACATGGTTCAATTTTTATCATGAGATCTTTAAGGATGGGCTGGCTCTAAGTGAACAAAATTACTTAGCTAGATTCGGCCTATTTGCGATTATCGGGGTCTTTTGGGCGGTTATCCATAGTACCTGCATAACCGTGTCAGCCTCTTTTTGGGTGAGAAAAAAAGGCTTTCTAACAACCACCCTTTTTATCTTGGCCATGGCAGCACTAGGGTTAGCCGATATAGCATTCGTGGCAGAATTCAAATATGCATCTTTTCTATTCGCCTGGATTTGGACTTTAGTAGTCGCAGCAATTTTATGGTGGAATATATATGGAATACCGGAAGCTGAAAAACTTTCTGTTGAGCAGCAAGAATAACAAAAGAAGTTTTTTGGAGAAGCTAAAGCTGACCAATTATATTGTTATTTAACAATTAATTTTACAACATTGGATACAACGCATATGGAAGCACAACAACCTGAGAACACTCCTCCAATTTTGAAATTTAAGCCGATTGAACAAATGCGACTTAGTGTCGAATCTGCAAAACTGGATTCCGATACGGCTATGTTTTATCAGCTCATGTATCAAGCAGAGCAACTCGTAAAACTGGTTGTTTGCGGAATATTAGCAAATGTTGAAGAAGACTCTAAACGGCACCGCTATAGTCAGGAGTATAAGATAGTACGAGCAAGTGGAATCGGGGAATGGGCTGCGGTTCTAGATGATATTATTACCGGCCCAACAGCACAGTTTTTGCATTCTGGTGCCAGCGGATTCAGGAAAGAATTAACCGAAGCAAAGAAAATCGGGGACTGGCAGTACGATGCTACAAATTTAATATCAGGTTGCTTACAAATTGTCGATATTAATGCAGAGTCTATCAATCAAAAAGTACAATTAAGAAGTTGGTTTACTTTATTTGCCAGGTTCAGAAATAAAACAAGAGGCCATGGAGCATTCAAAGCTGAAACTTGCTCGAAGCTATGTCTTGATTTGCAAAAGTCTATTCACCTAATTGAAGATAATTTTTCGCTATTCAGGATCAGTTGGGTATATCTAAAACAAAACTTGAACGGTAAATATAGGGTTACACAATTTTCAGGAGACATAGGTCCATTCAACCATCTAAGATCCTCCGATAAAGAAAACTTACAAGATGGTGTATATCTCTACGCGGAAGGAATTAGACGCATATCAGTTATTTTTTCCGATCCAGAATTAGCAGATGTCTACTTTCCCAATGGGGGGTTTGCTAAAAACACATTTGAGTGCTTGTCCTATATATCTGGAGACAAAATCCACTTGACGGTTACACCTTACTTGGTCCCGCCAGGGGATTTGCCTCAGAGTCACACTGAAGGACGGGGCGAACTAGAGCCTCGCGGAAAGAGTTTAACGAATTCACCAACTAACCCTACCTATTATATCGACCGCCCAGAGTTGGAAGAAGAACTTGTGAACTTGTTACAAGATGATCGTCATCCAGTTATCACACTTGTCGGCACAGGGGGCATTGGTAAAACATCGCTCGCAATTTCCGTGCTTGAAAAGTTTGTTCAATCAGGAGAATTCACAACCATCATTTGGTTCAGTGCAAGGGATATAGACCTGCTCATTGAAGGTGCTAAACCTGTAAAGCCCAAAGTCCTTAGTATTCCCGATGTGATAAATGAATATCATTTCTTAATTGGAAGCACCGCTAAGTTAAAAGCTGTTGAAAAAAAATCTCAAATAGAGAGAGATTTGGCCAAAAGCAGTCTAGGTCCAATGCTTTTTGTGTTTGATAATTTCGAAACCGTCATTAATCCCAAGGAGGTTTACAGTTGGCTCAACACCTATATTCGCCTCCCAAATAAAATACTTATTACTACCCGTTTCCGTGATTTCAAAGGTGATTATCCTATCGTAGTACATGGCATGAATAGGCCGGAGTTTGATAAGTTAGTTGAAAGTGTAGCAAAGGATTTAAAAATTCCTTCAGAATCAATAGGTGAGAGTTATCTTGATGAACTTTTCTTACAATCTGAAGGTCACCCTTATGTAACTAAAATCCTTTTGGGAGAAAGACTTCAAAATCCATCAGAAAACTTGCGGGCGATATTGGTGGGGAAAGATGATATTCTCACAGCGCTTTTCGAGCGAACTTATTCCAACCTGAGCCCGCTGGCCAAACGTATCTTTTTAACCGCCTCTAATTGGCGATCGACCATTCCTGAAATTGCTATTCAATCTGTTTTAATACGAAGCAATGTTGATCCTAAATCAGTGGAAGAGGCCATTGACGAATTGGCTAAGTCATCTCTCATTGAGCATCTTGAATCCGATAAAGACAGTACTCATTTCATGTCTGTTCCACTAAGTGCCAGCTTTTTTGGCAAAAAGAAACTTAGTGTGGATATACTGAAAACTGCCATTGAAACAGATACAAGATTCTTACATTATTTCGGAGCGGGTGATACAGATGTAAGCAAAGGGATTGCACCACGCATTAACCGCTTCTTTTCTGAACTGGCCAAACACATTACCAAGAGAACCTATAAACTTCAGGATATTACCCATATTGTCCAATTTCTATGTGAGATGTATCCAGACGCATGGGTTACTCTAAGTGAGCTATACGAAGAAAATGGAAAATTGAATGATGCAATCAAAGCCGTACTGAAATACTTAGAAGCAACTAAAGACGAAGCTGCAAAAAAGAGTGAATGGCAAAGACTCAACAACTTGTACAGGAAAGCAAAAAACTGGCAGGGCCAAGTGCATAGTCTTGTAGAGCTAAGCCTAAATCCCCATGTAAGTTTATATGAACTGAGCAATGCTGCGAATCTAGTCAACATGCTGTTTCACGAAAATAAAATTCAGGTTGACGCTTTGGAAAAGAAAGTTGCAATTGAAAAGGTGATCGATGTGTTTGAAAGACGCATTATGGAAGAAGGAGGTGAAGCGACAGACTATTCTCGCCTAGCTTGGTTATATATGAATCTGACCCAGCAAGACAAAGCGCAAGAAATGGTTAATAAGGGTCTTGGTTTAGATCCTGATGATATCCACTGTCTAAAGCTGGTTGATAGACTTTCCCAACAATATTGAAAAATACACAATACAAGATTTCCAATTAATTATTAGCATTAATAATACCAACGTTAAAATGCAAACCAAATCTTTACCTGCTTCCACGTTTTAACTTAATCGTTATTCAGGAAATCAAAGACGATTTCTCAAAATTTGAAAAAATTGTAGGCTAGTTTGGAGGTGATTATGATTACGTCCTTTCTGATGAACTAGTAATTTCTGAAGTAACTTCAAATAGATTTCAGCTACATTGCCTCGGGCATAACTTAGTTCTACGGCTTTACGCTTAAAGGAACTATCAAATTTTCTTCTGGTTGGTGACATGGTTCAAAGTTAATTAGTGGCTTTTTGTCCCTTAACTCACTGTCCAGTCAAATGTAGCAACTCCAAACCGATTAAGGTGTGAATAGATTCGCAGAATATACTGGAAGTAGTTACGTTCATCGTACGCTATTAATCGCTAGACTCAACTTAAATTTTCATAGTCTGACTTGATAACGGGACTCCGGGCCGATGGTCCGACCAGTGATCCAAGACCGATACCCATCCCTCCCAACTTGAGGTGTTCAAACGTCCCACCGACTGAACATTTCATTCAACTGACAAAATTAACAAATGGATGGCCCGTCCTGATAACGGGGCGGGCCGATGGTCCGACCAATGGCCCAAGACCGAAACCCATCCCTTCCGAGATTTGGCGATTGACCGCCCAACACATAGAACGTTCCAATCAACAGACAAATCAAAAAATGAGTGGCCTGCCCTATTTATGGGCTGGGCCGAAGGCCCGACCCGATGGCCAAGACTTTGAATCATGTTGGTTAACCTTCACCCGTTACGATTCAGGTTTTGTTGAAATCTCTCTTTCCAATGTTGAAAAAAGGACGCCCAACTAAACAATTTTGTAGTGTTTTTTTCCGATTTTTAATTACGCCATTTTGTTGAACCAGTGGCCCCTATTCGAAAGGCCGATGGGCGGGTAAAAAATCGCTTTCCCCGTTTTGTACCAAGTACAATTTGCACCCATCATTTTGCCTTGAGATTCCCTTACTTTTATCCTTGAATTTAGCGTCCAGGCAGGAGACTGCCGCCCGATAACCATCGGGATGCCCGTTCACCAAAAGCTCGCTTTGAACAGCCAACTTAGGTCCAAAACCGCACGGAACCGATCCTTTGAATAAGATCGCACCGGAAGTTCTGACTGGAGGCTGCAAGTACCAAAGCGAACATGGAGACAACTCCTTTACCTATTTCTACCAAGTCCAAACCGGGCGAACATTGTTCCCTGGACTATTCCAAGACAGACAACACCCTTGTGGTGAAGCTGACGGGCAAGCCCTGCCCTGATGCCACTGTTCAGTTAAAAGCAACTGGCTTTCGGCACCATAAACTACCGGGCGATTGGCGGGCTCCTTTTACCAAGGAGCGGGATACCTTCTTACTCGCCCTGCAAGCTACTTTAACCAAAGGCGGTGCTTTGCCCGAATTGGAAGTGCAGTATCCCTTCAAGGCCAATGCTGAAAACATCAGTAAAAAGAAATTTTCGCTGGTCAGGATTCTGGTAAACGGGAGTAACAACCCTCCCGTTAGTGAAAACTACTTAGTGTTCGACCCGTCCAAGCCTGTGGCCGAGGCAATAGGAGAACTGTTCGCCCGACAACAATACGGAGAAGCGGCCACCGAAGTGACGGCCCATCCAAGGGCATTTATTCCTGAAGCCAGGGAACTGCTAAAGGCTGGCCGGGTTATTCCCCAAACGATCACCCTGAAGGAGAACAGTCCCGAAACTCCCCCGAAAAAAGAACCAACAAAACCCGTTCAACCAATACAAAAAGAATCTACACAACCCACCCCCTCCGATGAGCCGGAGAAGGTCCGGGAGAGTCAGGCCATCGGTAAACCGGAAGGCGACTACAAGCAACTCTTGCGCTCCATTCGAAAGGAAAAAGCCTCGCTGAAGGATATCCTTGACAAAGAGCAGTCCGCGCGCATCTTCCGAAAAGTTACTGACCTCGTCCCCAACCTTCTCCGGCTGATTGGCAAGGGCCATCATTTTGCCTCCTCCAAACCGAGCGAAGGATCAGAATTGTTCTTCGAATACCTTGGCGCTCCGAAAACAGGCCAGCACGTTATCTCACTTTCCCACTATTTGCCAAGCCTGGAAGGACGACTTCCCAACCCCATCATTGAGATTAGACTGTTCCCCGGAAAAAGGACAGGTGAAGTCCTGTCTCTTCAACACCCCGGTGGCTATCGCTTGGTGTACATCAATGACCACGGACGGGAACTGGTCAACCCCAAGGAACGCAAACACCTCAATGCCTTTTTGGACGAGTGGCTGACCCAGCTATTGCAAGCGGGCCATCAAATCTCACTCGATACCAAACAAGACCCTCCTGATGAAAATTGGGGCTTGGAAGACAAAAAGACCGATTACAAGGCGTGGCAAATATCTCCTTTGGAACGCATGAAGAACATCCGCACGGACCTTGAACAGATGGTGGCCGATCAAAAAGCCTCCCAGCTAAGTACCGCCATGCCGGAAATGCGCTCCATTGTACAAAAAGTGCGAAATATGGAGAAAACATTATTGAACCCTGAAATTTTCCCGACCGAAGATGACGACTAACCCCTACCAGTTATTAGAAACAAACGGAGTATCTCTCCTTCAACTAAGCGAACAGGGCAAAACGACCCTGAAACAATACGACCAAGCAGCCAAACTGGCATGGCGCAACCCTGAGCTGAAAGAGCTGCAAACGGAGCTGGAAAAAGTGGGTAAAATGGTTGTTCGACTGCTCCAAACTGAATTGGAAAAGTCCCACTCTCCCAATACTCCGAATATTCCTGCTGCTCCTGAAATTCCCGCCACTCCAGCAATCAAACCTAACCCCGAACACGAAGAATGCGATCGGCTTTTTGGTCGACTGGCCCAATTGCGGGACAACTGGCAAGATGAACACCCACACATGCAAACCCAAGCACCGAAAACGGCAGAACCCAAATGAATACACCCATCACCTATTACGGAGGCAAGCAGAACATGCTGCGCCACATTCTACCCAACCTACCGGAAGATCACAAGCTATACGGTGAACCCTACTTCGGTGGTGGAGCGGTCTTCTTCGGCAAGCCAGTCTCGGAAATCGAAGTGATCAACGACCTGAACAAGGAGGTGATCAACTTCTACCGGATACTCAAAGAACGATACGAGGAATTGTACGAGAAAATAGCCATCACCCTGCACAGCCGGGAGCAGCACCGCTGGGCCAGCATGATTTATGCGAATTACGACTATTTCAGTAAAATCGAACGGGCGTGGGCCTTCTGGACGCTGTCCTTGCAAAGCTTTGCTTCCAACCTGATAGGTGGTTGGGCCTATGACAAAGCCAGTGGCTCTATCGAGCGCAGATTGCGCAACAAGGTGGACAGCATGAGTCGGGAGTACAGCGAACGCCTGAGAAGCACCCAAATTGAGTGCAACGATGCCATTAAGGTCATCAAAAGCCGAGATGCCAAGGACAGTTTGTTCTATTGCGACCCACCCTATTTCAACTCCGAAATGGGCCACTACGAGGGTTTCTCTGAAGACGATTTCGAACGGCTTCTGACCACCTTGGCCAATATTGAAGGGCGGTTCCTTTTGAGCAGTTACCCTTCGGACCTGCTGGACAAGTTTGCCAAAAAACACAAATGGCATCAAATCAAGGTCGAGGCCGTGGTTACAGTCAACTCCAAAAAGGAAAACCTGAAAACGAAGGTCGAAATGCTGACCGCCAATTATCCCTTAAAAGAAGTCGCCTAACCTGAAAGCACTACTATGAAATTTCTACACGAGAAAAAACTAGAAGAAACTGCCACAGGCAGGGAAGGCTTGAGCGAATGCCTTCAGCAAGGTATTGGCACCTTTATCAAGCTACAGGTGCGCTACGACAATATGCCGGAAGGCAAAGAAAAGCAACTATTCCTAACCCGGTTAAAAAAGGCTGACCGCGAAATTTTGAAACAGATGGAACAAGAGCTGAAGCCTGCGGAACAAGCACCTCCCAAAAAGCAAGTTCCAACCCAACCAGAAACACAGGAATCCATCGGAACGGAGGCTATCCCCAACACTCCTTCCGATGCAGTTGCCCCCCCTGACAAACAAGAATCTCCAACTCCCCCTGATGCTATGTCCAAGAACCTTCCCCCTCCCATTGTCGAGCCAACAGAATTAGTCGACAGTCCGAAACAGGCTGCGCCTGAAGTTAAAACTCAAGTTACAGACCTGCCTACCCCTGCCGTGATTGCTCCATCGCCAAAGCCTGTAACCAAGCCACCAACATTGCCAGAACCTGTACCCGAACCACCTACGTTACCCGAACCTATCAAGGTCAAAAGCCGACCTATCCAACGCCCCCTAACAACTGAAGATTGGTTGAACAAACATTTTAAAACTGGGCAGTTTCAGTTATCGCGGCAGGAACTACGCGCCTGTGGCTATAGAGGCACTTTCCAACGCATTATCCGCATCGGCCCGTTCGTGCTAACCAGAACCTTGTACGGGCAGCAATACCGATTGGAAAAAGCCAAAAGCTAATTCAGACATTGGAAAAATACTCCCATAGAGATTTGATTAAAGTGGTGGACGAGGCAGTGACTCTTCACGGCATCGATGGAGCGGTCATGCTGTTTAACATAGCGCTTAAAAAAACCACTCCGAAAGTTTGCCCTGCCAGCATGGTGAAGCTGATGAGCGAATTTCTCATTGGCCAATCCATCGAAGTTTTTGAGATAAAACCGGACGACTTTTTCGAAAACACCATGGACGAGTACAAAGACGCTCGAATGTGTTGTTTCCACCTCCTAAAAAAGTACGCCCATTGCAGTTATCCCATGCTGGGCCGGTTGTTCCGCAGAGACAAACGCTCGGTGATGCATTACACCACCGAAACAAAAGAACGGCTGCAAATAGCTGAATTCGAGAAACAATTCGCTTCCCGATATCGGGAACTGGAAAGTCAATTACTCGCCTTCATGGCAGCACTGGAGGACTAACACCAACAACCCTATCAATGAAGTAAAAGCCACCCCGTGGCTGCTTCGCTGCGCCCCAATAATTGATATAAGAAACCACCCAAAGATTGAAAGAACAAGAACTGGTTGAACAAGTATTGAAGGAAGATGGTCAGGAACTAGCCTTTGAAACATCTCCTTCCGAGGACAATAGCCCATTAAACGAGCCTGTTTTGCCGCGAGATGGAGGTCCACCCAATTCCCTAGATTCTTCCGAGGAACGGGAACAGCCAGAATCACATCCTGCTCCACCCTCTCCAGACGAGATGCCACCGTTCAAGGAGGAACAGGAAATACCCTTAAGCGAACCGGAGGACAACTTCCCTCCACCTTGGGGAGAGGAAGAACCACCGCCCTTAGATGATGCTCCAGAGCAGCCCATCGGAAGTGGTACCCCGGATGGTTTTCAGCAGGAAGAAACCGCCTTTGAACTACCCAAAGCTGTTGCCGAGCAAACAGCAGATACCTTCCTTGGTATTGCCAATAACCTGATTGAAGTGGGTGGCGGCTTCTTTGTGCGTATTCCAAAGCACAAGAGCTTTTATGAGTTCGAAGAAATCGTCCGGGTCATAGACGAACAGTCAGACCGCAATATCCAGCGTCTAAAATTGGATGCAGAGGACAAAGCTCTGCTTCGGCCTCTCATCATCCAGATTCTTCAAAGACGGGCCAAACAAATGACTCCGGAGCAGCAGGCTTTGGCCGCTGTGATTTCGATCCTTCTAAAGAAGTTTCCAGTGGCCCTGGACATCAGGCGGGAAAACAAAATGCTTTTGGAGCAAATCAAAGAGATTGTCGCTGCCAAGCGCGAACCGGAACCACCTCCTGTAGCTACGCAAGAAGCTCCTCCTACTACTCCGACACCACAGCCAGAATCGGTTCATCATGAAATTATCGAAACGGCACCAACCGTACCTGCAGCGACCAACTTAGCCGATCAGGTAATGGAAGTTTCCAAAGAAACCGAACCAGTACCAACCGATGAACCCGTCCCGGCTTGACAGAGCATCCTTCCCATAACGACAAAGGGCAGATTCTGCCTTATCAGCAACGGGCAATTCCACCAGCCAAGCAGGCTCCGTCCCGACAACCAATGTTAATGTTGGTGGCCGGAATGACTGGAGTGGGTAAAACATTCCGCAACGTCCGTGAAATTGAACAATACCTCCAGTTCAACCCGGAATCTGGAAAACAGGGTCGAAAGGTATTGGTCTTTGATTCCAACGATGATGATTACGCCATGTACGCTACGGTGGACCCGGACCAAGTACACAGACTGGTTCATCTACGCGCCAGAAGGATTCGCCCGCTGACCAAGGAGGGGCGCAACATGACCACCCAAGAAAAACGTGAAGTGGTGGAAAAAATGATACACCACTTTCGGGACGGGTTGATTGTGTTGGACGACATCGACAAGTACCTCGTTGCGGCCAAGGGACAAAGCATCATTTCCCTGCTAACCACCAACCGTCACAATGGTCTCGATATCCTCATTTCACACCAGAGCATCGCTAAAATTACCACGACCGAATGGCAAAACTGCACTTGGCTCAGGTTACACAAACAAGTCGATGATATCTCCCGCTACTCCAACCGGATTCCCAACTACTTTCTGGTCCGCATCGCCACCTTCATCATTGACCAGCAATTTGACCGGGTTAACCAAGCCTACAATCAAGGTTTAATCAATGAGTATGAGCTGAAAAAGTACCGCTCTTTTTGCCTGTATGTAGACATGCGAAGGCTAAAGATTCGCGGCTGCACCGTGCAAGCCTTTATCCACGCCAGTAAGCGGTTCATCGACACAGAAAAGGGCCGCGAAGTGGGCTTTATGCTCAAAGAGATGAACCACAAAAACAAACCGCTTTACAAGGACCGAAATGCGGCTGTATTAAAGCTACTCACCAACAGCCTTCAACATTTTGAAAACTCTGGCCAACCTCCCATCCTAAATCCCCCCGACTCATGAAGCTATTTGGAATGCCCCTCCACCACTGGTGGTTCTATTTCTTTTCAGCCCGCTACCTGATTACCGCCCATAAGGTAGCGACCATTTATCGGCATCATGGTCCTGTACAGGGTTACGTGGCCACCAGCCAGGTTGTCCAACGGGCCTTCATCAAACGGGGCAGCACTCCCACTAGAATTGAAGTCACCGCACGTCCCGATGAAGCCCTTTGCTTCGGGTTCTTCGCTGGTCGATTGTTCTTAAAAACGCTGCATAAAAACTTCCCTGAAGCCAAACGGCAATATGCTCTGGTGGTCTCAGGAGACGCTTGGTTCCTCCACCATGTTCATAGCACTCCTTCCTTATGATAGATGGGACTCACATGGAACAGCCGCTCCAACTAGGAAGCCTATTTAGCGGAATAGAAGGGTTTGGATTGGCCGCAAAACAATGCGGAATCGAAACAGCATGGCAAGTTGAAATCAACGCGTTCTGCCGACAAATCTTACAAAAGAATTTTCCCAATGCTTCTCAACTAAGTGATATACGCGATGCCGGAAAAAGAAACCTCAATTGGGTCGATATCCTCACCGGAGGATTCCCCTGCCAACCTTTCAGCGTTGCCGGGAACCGTAAAGGCCAGAACGATAACCGTTTTCTCTGGCCAGAAATGCTACGGGTCATCCACGAACTCAGGCCCACCTACATTATTGGCGAGAATGTTCCTGGAATCGTCTCGCTGGCACTCGACCAAGTCCTGGATTCATTGGAAAAGGAAGGATACGCCACAGAAACGTTCATTATTCCAGCTTGCGGTGTCGATGCCCCGCACAGGCGCGACCGGGTCTGGATCATGGCATATCCCCGGCACTATCTCCAAGTATTTGGATCAAACCCGGATGTATTTGACTCCGCAGGCCAGCGATGGGAAACGCTCGAAGTTCAAGCTGGAAAGCCTGGCCAAACGATTTCTACAGAAGCCGCAGGGGAATTTAGCGGAACAGATAGCGGCTTGGGAGGTGTTTCCGACCCCAACGGCCAACGATGGCAACAACAGCACCCTTCCTCCCTCCCAATTCAACAGGGACAACCTAGCGGGATATTTACTCCGGAGCGGAGTTTCTGGTCAACTGAACCCGGCATTTGTCGAGTGGCTGATGGGGTACCCAACCGGGTGGAGCGCATTACCGCATTAGGCAATGCCATCGTTCCACAGGTCGCCTATGAGCTGTTGTTAGCGATTAAAGAATTGGACCGACTTTACCGATTGGTTGCGTGAATAGAGCCCAACAGATATCATCCTACCCTATAGGGCCGCTGGCCCATTTCCTTGTTCGGGGTCAACACTGGAATGGTTCATGGGCTATCCTTCAGGATGGACTTTTTCAGAAACTAGTTAACGGGAAGAATGACAAAAAAGACAACCAGCCTATTGCCTGAAGCAAGATATTCAGGCCCGTTGGCCCTGACTCATTTAAACGAGGCCGGTCAACCATCCTTAATTGCTCACTTGCTCTTTAGTTCTACGGGATTTCGATCATTAAAAAGTCAGCTTAGATGGAAGGTAAAACCGGTAACTGGCAAGAGGACAATCCCAAGATTACTTGCCAATCCACTACGGCACAACATGCCCCTCCAGCATAGGTTGGAACAGCTAAATGCATTGAGGGATTACTTGCTGGAATCATCTTTTTTTTCAACCAGGCCAGAGAGTATACCGCACATTGACGCAGAAAAGATTGAAAGAACGCCTTTCAGCATTTCGGCCTTATTGCCAACTCCTGTAGCGTGTGACGGTATGCCGATCTCCATGATGACCGGCTACAGAAAAATGCTAGGAATGGGTCGACCCAGCGGCACGTTTATAGGCTTCTCCCTAAAATAGCACCCATTGGTTATGATGGACAAGCTGCGGCTGGGTGGTGAACTCAACCCTGATTGGTTGGAATGGCTAATGGGGTATCCAATGGGATGGACTCGGGTGATACGTCACTCATAATTATGAATCTGGATTTCTTGAATAAATGGAGTAAGGTTATTTGCCCAGTCATTACAAGGACCAAATAGAATTACAACGAATCAATCATAAAAAATGATAAAACTGGACTTAAACTATTTGCATGTGGTCTATAAACCACAGGAAGACAGCGATCTAAAAGATATTTACAGAAACTCTAAGCCCCTGAGCAATTTGGCGAATGAGTTTAAAAGCGGAGTTTCCCCTAAAAGGATACATGCCATCTACAACACAAAGGAAGAGGCGGTGCAAGAGGCGACTCGCATATACGAACTCTTCTCCAAGGTGATGCAAGAAATTAATTTCCCAGAAGATTCAATGGATACGAGTAAAGACAAACTCGATCTACAGAGTGCAAAGGGATGGTTTTTACAGGCGAAAGACAAGTTTGAATTACTGAACTACACCGTCCAACAACTGGATGGTATTAAGGAAGATCAGGCGCTGAAAGGGAGGTTTGCTACGTTGTCGGGCCTACTTAACGAAATCGGCATGCACCTCGACATGTACACTGATGATGGGATGATTTAGCAAGAGTCCCAGACGAAAATAAAGGGTCAGTAGCCGGAGGATATAGTCAATGCCCGACAAAGTGCGCTGATTGAACGGATACTGACATGAAAGCTAGCAGTTGTCGGGCGGGGGATTCGACCTTTCGGGATTTCATATTGAAGGAGATAAGGGGCTTGATGAATGGCAAATGGTGACAATCGATTAAAGGAATTAAATAGGGTTAAACCTCAAGATGGACAACGTTGTAAGCTAACATCTGATTTTGCTTGCATTCACCCATAAGATTGTCGAACGTTGATTAACAACACATTACAATGAAAAACAAACCAAAAAAAGAAGCTATTCAGGTGACTCTGCAACAGGCTTATGTGATCAAATTCAGAGGAGAAATCTATGGGATTGAACTAACCAAAGAAGGTGCCCGTGCAAGAGCTAAGATGTTTCAATACAGAATGCCGCTCAATACCCCAGTTGAATTTATTCCCCCTTCCAAGACCAGCAAAAAAAAGCAATATGCCTTGTTCAGTAACAGCGTCTCAGCTAAAGAAAAACACAACCTAACTAAACCTCCCACCAAGTTTTTTCCTTCACGGGATGCAGCTCATAAATGGGCTAAAAAACAGGGTTGGAAAAAAGGAGAATACAAAGTGATGACCTATTAAGTATCTACCTCAAATCCACAATTCCAACAATGAAAATCAATCCAAACAAACTCTATGTCGTTGTTGATCCCGTTGAGAAATCGGTTTCTCTAAAAATCGATGTCTTCTCCGGGGAACCATGGACATTTGGGGAAGTAGCCAAAATGCTATCAAAAAATAGAATTCTTGGCATCTACACCACCAAAGCGGAAGCACTGAAAGAAGCGGAAAAGCTTTACCCAAAGCTGATGAACAAACCCATAGGAATTAGAACTCTGGAACCTACAAAGAGAATTGAAAAATTCGTCCTGCAATCCACCATTCAAGCGGACAGGAAAAAGGTTCGTGGTTGGTTCCGATCCAAAAACATGATGATCAGAGTTACTCCAACCCTGAAGGTCTCCATGAACACCATAAAATCCGCTAGCACCTATCTTTTAATATTGACTCCAAAAGACGGAAGGCAACCATTGATGGGGCTGGAGTTAACCCTCGAACAATTGCGAACTCAAGTACTTGATTGACCCGACAGCCCCATATTTCCTCCAGATAAAAGCAACAATCTTAATTGACAAAAATGAAAATTGACAAGAACAGGATTCACGTAGTTTATACCCCAACTCCAATTAGTGAACTAGGAGATATTTATACAGGTGCTGCATCTATTGAGAACCTCTATTTGCAATTCAAAGGTGGATTGGAGCCTGAACGCATACACGCCATGTACTCTACAAAAGAGGAGGCCGAGAAAGAGGCGAAGCGGCTATTCGAAATAGTGCGAGATGCTGATGCAAAAATTCAAAATTCGGAGATAATGAAACCTAAACCGACTAAAAAAATAGATAAGGAAACTGCTCTAAGATGGTTCTACGAGGCTCAAGAAAAAGTGGAGCTACTGGAAGATTTAGTGGAGGCTGCTGAAGATGCAAAAGACAACAAAAACCTGAACAAGCACCTTTCTGCGGCTTTGGAGAATCTTGAACAGGTGGGATACTTTCTAAAAGTGGATTTCGGCTGATACGATAATTAAACGCTTACCATCCATAACTGGTGAGCAAAAAAGCAAATGAGAATAAACTTGATGGGCGGGAGCGGTTTACCCAAAACAAAGGTCGAGTCCATATGAATGAATTATTAAACTGAATTATACCAGCAATGAAATTATCAAAAACTGAACTAGCCCAGCTTCGACAGTCTGGAGATTACAAAGACATCGAAAAACGGTTTAAGGCCTTTTGCGAAGAACTAGGGAAACTATCCAGCGCATATGGAATTGGTATTCAATCCACCGGTGGACTCTTCTACTATTACCAAAATGAGCAGATCGTTTATGACCAAGACTTCACCAGCGGTGACCTGGAATTTAAGGAGGTCCAAAAGCCGGTCAGAATTGCGAAGAAGGCCAAAGGTGAAAACCTTGGCAGACGCACTCTACTTGGACGTGGTCGAAGGGGGAGATAGATCCTTAAGGCCAATCAGACGGCTGCCTATCCCAGTCTGATTTAACATCAGCGAAATTCTCCCTAAACAGAACCAAACATGAAATTAAATAAGAACAAGCTTCACGTTGTTTATACTCCGACTGCAAAGAACCTTTTGCTGGACATCTATGACTACCCAACCTCCACTGACAGCTTTACTTCCCGGTTCCTAATGTTTTAAAAAACTAACCTATTTGATGATGATAAAGCCTAAAAAAACAGCAAAGAAGAAGAAGACGAGCAAACTCACCTACGCAGTAATGGATTTCGATATGAATCACCTGTACACCAAGGATTTCGATTCTCACGAAGCCTTCCAACGTTTGCTGGATAATCGAAAGAAGCGAGGAAAGGCTCGAACGGGAGTTCATTTGAATGGCTCCAATCGAAAAATTGGCAAAGCACTGCTGCTTGAATTCGACCAAAACATCGAAAAGGCAAAAGAATGGCTGGAGCCGCGAGATATTAAAGATCTTAAAGCAATAGTAAGGGTGCTGAAGGCTGGACCAGCAAAACTGGCAATGATTGAGGCTTCACGACTCGATACGATCGTTCGGGATGAAATTCCATCGAAAATCTGGAAGGCAATGGGTGGAGAAGTTTACAACAATTGAAGCCGACAAAGTACCAATATCAAGTTGTTCTGAAAAAGACCGTGGTCAAGGAAATTGCAATTACTGACCTACTTTCTTTCAAAGACGCCAAATTTCAGAAGGCAATATTTGAACGGGAATTTGGAAAAAAGTCGGGCAATGCCAATTTGATTCTAAAACGCATTCCTGCGAATGCTCAAAGTTGCAAGGAAAAAAAACAAGTGACATTCCCTAGTGCCTTAGCTTTCCGTCCAGTTCGAGATAGCTCGAATTGACCTTATGACGCTAACATCCCATATGCAGCCGCTCGGAACGAAAAGTCCTTTATACCACAATGCTCCGGTACCAAACAATTCAGGAAACTCTATGCCACTGTAATGTTTGGCAACCCGATTCCAGTCAATGAGTCCTGTGACCGCCCATGGCTCAAATTGTGCCTGACCGGCCTCACCTGCAGGACGCTGAAATTGTTTAATGAACGTATTCAACATTTCCGGCTTTGAAATCATCAAGACCGAATCCAAGTCAACCTCCAGCCGATAACAATGGCTGTAATCTTTGATCTTATCTTCTTGATTTTTCTCCAACCACAAATCGCCAAAGCTGTACCACAGTCCTTTAGGTTTACCCCCATACCCGTCTGATACTTTTTTCAGAGGCACAGTCTTTGGATTCAAATCAGCATCCATAGATAGGTGAATGCGGTCAGTATTTTTTTTCAAATCGATCATTGGAAGGGGCTAAGTTAGTCAATGAACAATAATTTAGATACCAATCATTGCTGATTAATCGGGACTTTTAGTCTTGTAAAATCGCAGCAACAATATCCTCAAGAACGGATTGCCGACCATTATACTCACCTAGAGGTCATTTTTTGGCTAATTTTGATAAGCCCCCATTTCCAACCTCACTTTCAACGTTTGCTTGAATAATTTCTATCAAATATGCAATTGCCTATTATCAATTTTGTTGAGTCGCATAACTTCCAAAATGAAGCGGAGGAGTTGTTTTACGAAGCAGCCAGGTGTTACAGAGCTAAAGCCTATCGCGCAGCTTTTGTTTTCTCTTACCTCGGATTCCTGATGGTTCTCAAATACCGAGTTCTGGAAGCTGACCGGCCAGAAAAAATCCCGAGGGCCAATGGACCACGCTTATAGGCAACTTAAAGAATGACGACAAATGGGAAGCCGCTTTAAATACCGAACTAAATAGAAACCAAGTAGACAGTCTATTTCAGGGAAACCAAAGTCTGCGGACCGAATGCACCTACTGGAAGGACCGAAGAAATGATTGTGTCCACAACAAAAAGGACATTGTCGGGCACCAACAAGTAGAATCTTATTGGCACTTTTTGAAGACTAGTTTGCCGAAACTGGTGATAGTAGGTGGTAAAGATGATCTGGCAGTTAAGTTCAAAGAGCATTTTGATGTTTCCATTACCAGAAAAGGGGAAAGCTACACACATCTGATAAAGGAAATCCCCAACAGTGTGGACATTAAAGATTACCCCCAATTCCAAAAAGAACTAATAAAAGCATTGCCTGATTGGTCTGTATTGAATGGTGATTTTTTGAACAGCATGTATGATGTTTTACCCGACAACTATTCAAATATTCTCTCCAAATACTTAAAGAAGGATGTCAAGGAATTAAAATTGCTGTTGCGAACTCACCCTGAAAAAATTCACATTCTGAAGGATGATAAAAAATTCATTCGACAATTCTGGTTCAAGCACCTGTTTGATTCTGACCAAGATTATTATGTTCTGCAAGCCTTATTTAGTCGTTCCTGAACAATCCCCTATCACACTGTTTTTCCCGTGGTTTATATTGCAAGCTATTGGTTATCTTGAGTGTAAAACCTTGCAAAAAATGTTAGGAAAATCACCTGTTCAGCACCAACGCGATATGTTTTCACCTTTGCTTGATGATTTCATTGATAATGAGCATGAGTTATACTTGTTATCAGAAAAGATTGACTGGTCTTACTTCGAGTCGGAGTTTTCAAACTTGTACTCTAAAGT
>Ga0316204_10000490_pt1 | contig 144863 bp, 142 predicted proteins | sample 6monrhotite_MG_2_FD_205661 | JGI IMG/M metagenome (GOLD analysis project Ga0316204, IMG submission 205661) | Microbial mat bacterial communities from mineral coupon in-situ incubated in ocean water Damariscotta River, Maine, United States -... | ecosystem: Environmental > Aquatic > Marine >... | reverse complement strand
GAAAAATCAAAGCCTTTATCGATTACTTCAACCGAACCATGGCAAAACCTTTTCGGTGGACCTATAAAGGAAAACCTCTGGTCGCAGGCTTATAGGTGTCTGAACTTACGCTGGGGTGTACTAGCCGGGCTCATAAAGAGCCCGGCTTTTTTGTGCGTCAGATCAACTGGTCAGTGGCAAGGAGCGCGCATCAAAAAGCCCGCTGGAATGCGGGCGTCAATTTCCATCACATACTTAACACTACCCGGCCATACGAAACATGTCAACAACAAAACAGGAATTTTTTAGCAACATTCATTTTTTTAGCGCGAACCGTACGTTTAACTGGCGCTGTTAAACTCCAAAATCATGCTTCCACCACAATGATCATCCACCAAATGACGTCGTCGACAGTTTCGAAACATAATGAAACACCCCTGACATACGATAGCCGCATCACTTTGCTATATTTCCCTCTCATACAAAAGCCCGACACTGTGCCGAGGGGCAGTGGATCGGCGCGCACACAAGAGCGAAAGGAGGCAATGAAGTGGGCAAAACCGTCTTGATTGTTGAGGACGACCAACTCCATATGAAATTGTTCGTGGATTTATTTGAAGCAAACGGCATCAGTAGCGTATACCCCACCGACGGCAGCGATGTCATGCCGCTGGCGGCCAAGCATCGCCCGGACCTGATCATCATGGATATTCAGTTGCCGGGGGAATCCGGGGTAACACACATCGAAAAACTGAAAGCAGATCCCGACCTCGCGGATATTCCCATACTTGTTGTCACGGCGTTTGCCATGAAGGGTGACGATCAACGCTTTCTGGCGGCTGGCTGTGATGGGTATATGTCAAAACCGATCGATGCGGTCCGCTTTATGAATACCGTCAACACGTTCATTGAATAAGCATGTCGATGCTCGCATGTCATTACGTCAGCCGCTCACCGGACCCTTTACACTCAGCGTCAGTCCCTCCCGACAAGCGGAAAATAACACTGTAACAGCCGTTAACTTAACGTACGTACGGCGGTAATCTTTCAGCAACATATAATGTGTAGTGAACGTATGAATTATCTTAGCCGAACCCATAATTTAAATCCCAATGGGCAAGCAAAACCATAATCCTGAACCGGGGGGCACACCTTGACGAAACTTCATGAATTCCTTATCCAGGCGAACACCTGAAATGACGCCCTTGTCTGCCGATCAGAAAGACGCAATCGGTGAAATTTTCACGGTGGCGATCAATCGGTCAGCATCAGTCCTCAGTGCCATGATAGGCGAGGAGGTCGTGTTGACGGTTCCCGACGTTCATTTCGTCCCCCTCTCAGAAGCCGCAGTCCAACTGGCGGAAAAAAGCGAGGCAAATTGCTGTGCCGTTCGACAGAATTTCGGCGGACCAATTTCTGGTCAGTCCTGGCTGGTGTTCCCGGCGGCAAAAAGTCTTGAGCTGGTGCGCTCGGTTCTTGATGAGTTTGACGCACTACACGACATGACAGAACTTGATCAGGACGCCGTGAGCGAGGTCGGCAATGTCGTCTTAAACCGTTGCCTATCGACCCTGGCCAATGAATTAGGCCTGAAGTTTGATGTTTCTCTGCCTGAACTTTTCAATGGTAACACACGCAATGCCTTGTTACCCAACCCGCCTCATGACGAAGAAATTCAACCCTGGCCTCAAGACGGTGACGACCAATTTACCATCCTGATCGACGTTCGGTTTGACATCGACGTCCGAGACATCACAGGCCCGATCATGATTATTGTCCACATTGGTTCGGTCGGTGGACATCTGACGGGGGCTTTCACAAAATGACCCCGCTCAAAACTGAAGATCAGAATACCCAGGCGGCCCCGAAAACCGGTGCCGACAAACGTCACGGGCGCGCGCGACCGAAATCGGACCGTCTCGGATTTGAACTGGTTAATTGTTGCGATTTTGGCCTGATTGTTATTAACCACTACCGCGTCGTCAGCGTTTGGAACACTTGGATGGAACGGGCGTCGGGGGTTTCGCGTCACGACGTTTTGGGCCGCACGTTGGAAGATGTCTTTCCCAATCTGCAAAACAGCCGACTGACCAATGCCGTTGAAAGCTCTTTCGCCGATAATCTGCCGTCCGTTTTGTCACCGAAGTTCAGCAAGCGGTGCTTGCCGCTGTTCCATTGGACCAACGATGGCAAGTACCGCCTGGATCAACAGGTCACCTTAAAACCGGTTTCGGAAACCGCCGATGAAACCTTCTGCTTGATTCAAATCACCGACGTCACGACCGCGACCAAGCGTGAAAAAATGCTGCGCAAGGCGACCCGGGAAACCCGCATTCAACGCGACGAACTGGCCGGACATATCCGAGACAAGGATAAATTTTTCCAAATCATCGCCCATGATCTAAGAAGCCCGTTCACTGCCCTTTTAGGGCTGTCCAGTTTGCTGACACACGGCAGTGAGACGCTAGGGCGCGACAAGATCAAAGAGTACAGCTGCGCGGTTCATCAATCCGCGTCGCAACTCTACAAGCTGTTGGAAAATCTGCTCGATTGGTCGTTAATGCAGCGCGGGCGGCTTGAATTTTCGCCGATCCCCCTGAACCCAATAACTCTGGTCGAAGACTGCGTTAATTTGCTGGCGTCTACGGCCGAACGCAAACGAATCACCCTAACGGTCGATATCCAACCGGACGTAATTTTCAATGCGGACCCCCGAATGACCGCGACCATTTTGCGAAATCTGGTGGGCAATTCCTTGAAATTCACACCGATTGGCGGGCGCGTTACAATAACCGTGCAAAAATTGGAAGACGTTGCTGAAATCAATATCTCCGACACCGGGGTCGGCATCACTGATGAGCAGATCGACGGCTTGCTAAACGCCAACGACAACAAAACCACCAAAGGCACTGCAGGCGAGGTCGGCAGCGGCCTGGGGTTTCACCTTTGTCGTGAACTAATTGCCCAACAGGGCGGCACCCTTCAAATCACCAGCACGCTGGGTGTCGGCTCATCAATCCGCTTTACGCTACCATCCCCACCCCGCCTCACCACCGACGCAATGAGCTCCGCCTAGTCAGCAACAGAGGACGGCGCATCGATCTCGGGGATTTTCAGGTAAAACGTTGACCCGACACCGACTTCCGACACGAAGCCGATTTCGCCGCCCATGATTTCAATCAACGCCTTGCTGATCGAAAGCCCAAGCCCGGTGCCGCCTTTCGCCCGTGTATCCGACGAATCAATTTGCGTGAACTGCTCAAAAATACTGAGCCTGTGGTCTTCAGCGATACCAATACCGAAATCTCGGACACTGATGACAACCTTGTTATTCTGCCGCGTGACTGAAATTTCAACAACACCGTCTTCGGACGAAAATTTCGCCGCATTTGACAACAAATTGCGCACCACTTGTGCAAAGCGAAACTTATCAACGCTAGCCCATACTGGCTCATCAATATCTGCAATCAAAAATTTGACCGCGTAGGTTTCGGAAAAACCAAGGTTTTGTCCAACGGTCTCGCGGACAAGACCCGCTATTTCATGAGGTGCCGTCTCAATCACCATAATGCCCGACAGGATTTTTTCAAAATCGAGCAGGTCTTGAATCAACACCAACAGGGCTTCGCTGTTTCGATCCGCCATATCGAGAAGCTTGGACACGTCGCTTAGGTTAAGCGACGCATTTGGCAAATCATTGCCGGTCAAGCCTTTAAGCAGACCAAGACTGCCCTTGATTGCTGTCAGCGGTGTCCGCAGTTCATGGCTCATTGTCGCCAGAAATTCCGATTTGGCCTGATTGGCGGCCTCAGCTTCGTTGCGCGCCTGGGAGATGGCTAAATATTGCTTTTGCAGATCTTGCCGAGACCGATCGATCAACGCTAGGGCTTGTTCGATCACCCTGACCGGATAGAGCCAGAACAGCGTAAAACAAATGATCGAGATCAAGATCCCAATCCCGGATGAAATCGCCGCCTGCTTAAGGTTATCTGCCATGCCGATATCGAACGACAAGCGGGCGATAGGATCAAAACCGTCTGTTACGAGTGTGCTCACGAAAACCGAGGGTCGGTTGGGTTTAACACCCGTCTCCATTACCGCCGTGCCGTCAACAAGATCCAATTCCATCAGGCACGATTTTGGGTCGCACGGAAACACCGCCAATATATCTTCAAGCCGGTTGTCAATCAGGTCCCATGTTTCCGGGTTCACTGCAATGAAAGCGGAAAGCGTATCTGAGACGTCGCTGAGCGCTTGCTTGGCTTTGGCGTCTTCCCGCGCCAGCTCGGCCAGCAGGCTGAAAACAGGAACAATGATCGCAACAAACAACGCGATGACCACCATAACGCCCCATAGGACACGGCGAATATTTCTTGCCGCCGTTGAGAACGCTTCAAACTGGACGTCATCTGCCACCATATGGGGTCAGCCGCCTCGTTTCTTATAGGCCAACCCGCCCCAGTTTTTAAGCATCTCGGCGACCTCTGGCGAATACAGATAATCAAGAAAGGCAAGACCCGCCGGGCTGGTTTTCTGCCCGCTGATAACGTGCAGCGTCGTGCTCATAGTCCATTTTTTGGAGTCCAGATTGTCCAAATTTGGCACGATCCCATCAATTATGATCGGCTCCAGCGCCCTGCCTTCGGTGCGGAGTGCCAGTAGCGTGGTGGTCACTAAGGCGCCCGGCACTTTTTCGGCCAGGTCCATGGCCTGTTGATCCGTGCGGGCGCGCAAGGCCCCTCGGGTGTCCCGCCAGCGCGCAAGGTGCGGCGATATCCCGTCAAAATTGGCTTCCAGCATCATCGAATTGGTTTCTTTTGCGCCGCGAGAAACGACATTAACCCGCGTACCATCAGGCCAATGGGTGATTTCGCCGGCATACGCTTTCAGAACATCCTGTTTGCTCATGCGCAGGTCGTGACCGACCTTGGGCGACACAGTCAGCACGAACGGCGTGATCACCAACGGCCTGCCGGTCAATCCCTTGTTCAGGTTTTTTTTCTTGATTGGGCGTGAGGCGAAAGACAGGGCAAACCGACCCGCTAAAACCGCCTTAATGCCGCCACTACTGCCGACGCTGTTGGGGACCTTGATCTCAACGCCAGGAACCTTCTTCATGTAAGCCTCGGCCAAATGCCGGGCCATCCCGATTGACATGCCAGTACCACCGATGGTGATCGTTTCGGCGTTCGCCGTTGCGGTGATCAGCACGCAGGCACCGCATGACATAAACAAGGTTTTAAGTTTCATGAGAATCCCATCCAATTGAGCTATCAACTATTCAAGCGTAATCCCTCATTGAGCTTTTGTTGCGACCACGATACGCAGCTTTCCTTTGATCGGCCCATATCTTGTTGCATGTATATCGGGCAGACCTTTACACCCTGTTTTCGATGGTCGCTTCATTCTCCCAATGACCAGAGAAAGTCCATAGTTTTTTTATGGTTTACAAATTCCGCAGGCATTGTACTGGCGTGGGATAGGATCAACAAACGAATACCGGCATCGCCATGTGAACGGATATGAACGTACCGTCGGCATCTGCCGACACCACTGCCGTCAAGGGTCACGTAAATCGGCTGGCGTGAGACTATGTTTGGCCTTATAATTACCCTCATACGATAAGAACCAGACCGAAGCACGGCAATAGGGCACACATGTTTTTATACTCTCTCAACGAAAATCAGCGAAAATCGTTCCTGGCGATGGCGACGAAAATGGCCATGGCCGACGGCCATATCGCGGTTCAGGAAGTCGCCCTTCTGCAGGAATTGACCGATGCCTTTGGCGATGACCTGGATGTCCCGGCGGAAGAAGTTTACGGCGCGATCAACGTCACCCCGTTTGATACACGCGCGTCACGGGTGTTGACCCTGGTCGGGATGATTGTCATAGCCAAGGTTGACCACCATATACACGTTGATGAATCGACCGTCATTCAGGAAGTAACCGAGGCCTTCAACTTTTCCGACGAAGACTGCCAGCGCCTTACGGAATGGGCCGAAAAAGAAGCCGCCCTATTCAACGAGATCAACGCCATCATCGACGATATGGGTTGACCTGCCCCCCGCTCCGGACGCCAGCCACCTGCCGCCATACAGCACACAATTTTCTGCAAAAAACGATTTGATTGCCCAACAGGCCCTTGCGCCATGTGCGTCATATACATATCTCACTGGTGCGGCGGATGCCTATTGAAGGGTCTGCCCAATACAGCAACACGAGCTCGACCATGGTGGTGAGTTCAAACTATTCATATCGCTTTAAGGAGGATATGCCATGCGTACCTACGACTTTTCCCCTATGTTTCGTCATTCCGTCGGCTTTGACCGGATATATCAGCTGTTGGAATCTGCCAACCAACGTAACGACGTCAGCTACCCGCCCTACAACATTGAAACCGATGGCGAAGACGCCTACCGGATCAGCGTTGCCGTCGCCGGGTTTGATAAAGCCGATCTTGACCTGACCCTAGATCGCGACACCCTGACCATCGCCGGACAAAAAGCTGATAGTCCGGACGGCGTGTCCTATCTCCACCGCGGCATCGCCGGACGATCGTTCAACCTGAAATTCAATCTGGCCGACCACGTCAAGGTGGTGAACGCCGGACTTGAAAACGGTGTCCTGGTCGTTGATCTGGAACGCGAAGTTCCCGACGAACTAAAACCGCATAAGATCAGCATCGAAACCCACCCGATCAAGTCCCTGGCAGAAAAAGCCAAGAAAATGATCAGCGGCGACAGCAAAGCAGCCTGATCGTCACGCAAGCCAAGCTTCGGGGTGCGCCTGCTCAGGTGCGCCCCGTTTTATTTGCGCCCCCCAACTGACCGCCCCATCCAACCCCATCATGGGAAACCAGATCACATTAGCCATTGTCTTATTTAGTAAACTAATTTACCAAATAAGACCTGTTGATCCTACAACCCGGGAGCCGCTGATGTGGCAGAAAAGCTATAGCAAAACGGTAAAATATCTAAGCGCTGATCAGGTATGGCGGGTCTGGACCGATATCAATCACTGGCACATTCGAAAATGCCGATGACAGTCAGGGTTTCCATCTGTGGAAAATCACCACGGTGTGGCAACAAAAATTCACAACACTCTTGCACCCCTTCGCCATTACGCAAACACAATTTGCCTTGCTGGCGTCACTTAGGTGGTTTGCAGAAAACCACCACCCTACAAGTCAGGCTGACCTTGTTATCCACACGAAAATTGACAAGATGACAGTCCCCAAGGCTCTTCGGAAACTTGAAAAAAAGGGACTGGTCGTGCGTCAGTTATCGCCCACCGATAGCCGCGCAAAAAACGTTGCGTGCACTGCCAAAGGAACAACAGTCATTCGCAAAGCGGTTGTCGCCATCGAGACCGCCGACGACGCCTTCTTTTCAGGCCTGACACCTCATCACCTTGAGATCTATAAAACCCTGACCAAATCATTGATCTCGGCCAACGAACAAAAGACCGCCCAACCGTCAGTGGCGGGGCGGTCATATAGACCCTAAAGGTGGGTGAACGCAGGGATTATTTGGCGGTTTTTTTTGTCGCTGCCCTGGTTTTTTTCCGACCTTCGCTGACGGGTGCAACAACAGGGTCTACACCGGGCGCGGCACCGGTCACATCCGCAGTTGGCTTAGCCGCAACTTTTTCCTGGCGCGCGCTTTTGGGCGCGGGCTCTTGCCTCGGCGCGGGCTCTTGGAACGTCGTCACCTCTGGCGCGACCACGTCGATCACCTCAACGACACTCTCTTCCTGACTCTGCATGATCGGGTCGGCTGAAGCCTCGTTTTCTGACGCCGGACTGAGGTTCATTTCTTTCAGACTTGCACTAATGCGCTCATTCATCACCGTGGTTGCCTCGCGGCCCGTTTTCGCCACCATTTCCGCCAGCTCAGTCATGTTGCCAAGGGCGTGTTCAAGGGCATTGCGATAATGATCAGCCTGCTGGCCCGCAGCCTCCATCGGATTGGCCGGGTTGAAGTCAACAAATACCTTGCTTGCGTCATCCAAGGCGGCTTGAAAAATCTCAGCCTGACGGGTGGAGACGTCCTGCACGCCTTCGACAACGGCGCTGTTGGCCGCACTCAGCGCTTCAATGTTCTTGCGCTGAGTGGTCATCAAGCTTTCCATGTCGAGTACGGGAAGCTTGAAATTACCGGTAAGTTTAGTGAACCTATCAGCCACTCTGGTCGGATCAAAATCCGCCATTATGCCAGTGACATCAAAATTAAAGAACGGATTGGTCTGTGTGGACATACCTTTAACCTCCTGCAAAACGCTGTTGAAAGATCGAAAAACACGACGCACAAACGATAGGGCGCAGTATGATGCTGCGTCGCAATATGAGTCAATACCGCACCGCAACATTTTCGCAATTTTATTGTGATATTATTATGAAATTATCGCATGAAGTGCAGGGTGCGCAGCACGTTCAGGTGTCACGCCTATCCGTTGCCCGCCACTTGTAATTTACCTGTGACGCCATGTTTTTCGATCAAGTCGGCGACAAAGCCACTTTTTTTAGCATCGGCAATAACCTGCTCGACGGCGGCATTCAGAGCGGTGCACGCGGGACTTGTGCCAATTGCCTGACGCACCGTCGTGTAACACCCGTCGAGAACCCGGCTGCCCGGCACGTCGTTAGCATTGTCTTTCAACGCCGGACGCAGGCCCGCCAACGCGTCCAGCGTATCCGTCTTGAACAACGTCAGCGCCCCGGCGAGACCTTTGGCCCGGTGCAGTGTTGCCTGGGTCAACGTGCGTGTCAGGTATAAATCGTAAGCCGCGCGTTCCGAAACGGCGATGCGCACGCCCGGTTGATCAACATCTTCTATGGTTTGCAAAGGTGAGTTTTCGGGCAAAAGATAAGTTCCCTCAATCTCCACATAGGCATCACAGAAAGCGATCTTTTCGGCCCGCTTGGGCTCGATGGCGATCAAGCCGATGTCCCAGCCCCCCTGCTCCACCGCGTCGGCGACCTCTCCCGGCGTATCGAAGGTGACAAAGGAAACGCCAACACCAAGACGTTCAGCAACCAACGCCGCCATGTCCGGTGCAACACCTTCAGGATCGCCGTTCGGGCTGGTTCCGGTGACCAGAAGAATATTGCCAAGGTTAATGCCAACCCGAAGTGTTCCAGGATCAACCAGTTCGGACCGTGCATCGTCAATCATCAAAAGCCTCCTGACGTCACCTAGAGCAAAACCGGAGCGAATAGGTTCATTCGCGAACGTGGGTTTGCGGGGATATCAACTGGTTAGAACACTTTCGGTGATCCAAAAATCGCCGGAAGTGTTCTAGTGGACGAGCGCTGACGTACGATGCCTGATCCATCACCGAAAATCAAATTTGCCGACAGGCGACGACAAACCCCTCTCGGTCATGGGAATTGGTGTGCCGGCGCAAGCGTTTATTGCTATACTTCGCCCCACAACAATATGACCAACTCAGTAGGATCAAAGTGACAATGGATTTGAGCGTAAGCGGCAAAACGGTGGTTGGCAAAGCAACCCTCGTCGCGTCCCTATTTGTCGCCGCACTTGTCGGCGATGCGGCCTATGCGCCTGCCAGTTGGGCGCAAGACGCGGTGGTCATTGCGGCGGGCGATATCGCCCACTGCGGGTCATCGGCACCGGGCCGCACAGCAGATTTGGTTAATCAAATACCGGGGACCGTTCTGGCTCTTGGCGATCTCGCTTACGATGATGGAACGGCGGCGGAATTTCGCGATTGTTATGAGCCGACCTGGGGCCAATTCAAGGGCCGCACCCGTCCCGTTCCCGGCAACCACGAATACCACAGCAAAGCCGCCGCCGGTTATTTTTCTTATTGGGGAGAACAGGCGGGGCCGACGGGGCTCGGGTATTACAGTTTCACTCTGCAACAATGGCATGTCGTCGCCCTCAACAGCAACCTGAAAGGCCGGGCAATGGACCAGCAGAATCGCTGGCTGATCAATGATTTGGCGAGCAGCAAACAGCGGTGTATTCTCGCCTTTTGGCACCACCCCCTGTTCAGTTCATCCCGTCACGGCAACAGCTCGAGAATGCACACTATCGCCAAGACCTTATACGCCAACAAGGCTAGCGTAATCCTGGCCGGTCATGATCATGTTTATGAACGGTTTGACCCTCAGGACCCTTCTGGAAAATGGGACATCAAGCGCGGACTGCGCCTGTTCACCGTCGGCACCGGCGGCGCGCCACCCTATTCCTTCAAGTCCGCCCAGCCGAACAGCCGCGTCCGCTACAACGGCAAGATCGGTGTTTTGAAACTGGTGCTCCAGCCAACCCGCTACCAATGGCAATTCATCACCACTGACGGACGCATCAAGGACCAGGGACGGGCCAATTGCGTCGACCGTTAAGGCGGTTGTGCCCTGTTATGCCTGAGGGCGAACCCCCTTGCCCTCGTTCACTTAATGAGAGATCGTCGTACCACTTTTCCACCACTGACGAGGATGCCACCGTAATTTTCAACCCGATGCTGATGCGATTGACTGGATGGTCAAAAATAAAGTGCCGGTCATTAATCTCAGTATTGGCGGCGGCCCCAACGCCCTGATCGCCAAGGCAATTGAGCATGCAAGTGCCAAGGGTGTGGTCATGATCGCCTCGGCTGGCAATGGCGGACCGTTCTCAAAACGGGAAAATTACCCGGCGGCCTATCCCTCGGTTATTGCCATCACGGCGGTTGACCGCAACAAGCGCAACGCCCGCTTTGCCTCAAGCGGCGACTACATCGAATTTGCCACACCGGGTGTCGGCATAGGGGCGGCGGTGCCAGGGGGCGGAAAAGCAATGTCCGGCACCTCGTTCTCAACACCAATTTTCACCGGCTACGCCGCCGCCATGAAACATTTCAAGCTCAAAACCACCGATGACCTGCGCACCGATTTCCAAAAATTCGCCGTAGACACCGCCAAACCCGGTCGCGACCGCTTTACCGGCTGGGGCGTCGTCCAAGTCCCACCAATCTGCTGAGCCCCACCCCCTCGATACCTCATCCGGGATATAGTCGAGGAAACCAGTCGGCCAGGGCTTCCGTTGGGAAGCCAAGGTATACGGGCGCACGCTGATTGGCCGACACCAAATAGCCCCGTTCAAGCAGTTCACTCAGAACACCACGCGCTTTGCGTTCCTTATATCCGGTAATCTCTGCCGCCTTGCCACGATGAAAGGCACCAATCATTAGAACACTTCCGGCGATTTTTGGATCACCGAAAGTGTTCTAACTAGTTGATATCCCCGCAAACCCACGTTCGCGAATGAACCTATTCGCTCCGGTTTTGCTCTAGTGCTTCACGCAACAATGCAAAACTGCGCGGCGACAAGCGCACGCTCGATATCACGTGGTTGGGTATGGTGCCCCTCAATCAGGTTTGAATAATAACAGTTCATGGACCGCACCAGTGCACCGACACCAGCGCGTACGGCGGTCGGCACCGTACCCGCAAGTGCCGCAGACTTGGTCGAAAGATCAAACGCCAAATCGTCCAGCTCCGCGCCGCCGGGGGACCGGGCGGCGGGCAACATTGGCTGCATGTCAAATAGTGTCGTTTTATCCATCAATTCATGCCGATTTAAATGCCGACTTATAATATAGTAATTTCATTATAAATTAAACACTTACGCCAGCTAAATAAATTTACAATCAAGTTTTTTGCCGTCTCAAAAGCCGACATATCGTGCGAACATACAACAGAAAACAGCCTCCCGATTGACGATGACCGGGGGGCTTCAATGCCCTACGGAGCAACTGGGGAAGATGTGCGGCATACCCGTGATATTGCGCTGTCAGGATTCCGCTTGATCGGCGTAGGCTTGTTCGTCGAAGGAGCGTTCGTTATCCCAAACATTTTTGGGCAGCGGCAGTCCGTTCAGGTCCTCATCGCTGAGCGGGCCGTCCGGTTCAATGATCAGCTTTTCACGCAGCATCAGAATAATTTGGCGGGTGTGTTGACCGCAATGCCAGCCGGTTCGTTCCAATACTTCATGCAACGTCACCTCCCCATAATATACCTTACCCGGTTGTTTGAAATCGGTCGACGATCCATCCCGCGCCCACCATGCGGCAAAACGTTCGCGGGTCTGGTGCCCATACGCCAGAAGGTCGTCCTTACTGGTCATCTCAATGGGTAAAATCGACATCAGGGCTTCGTAGGTATAGGGCGCGTCATGTTCGACCCGGTCCAGAAACACCTTGGCGACATCGAACACATGGTAGACCAGTTGACGGTATGACCGGGGGCGACCGGGCAAGACGTCATCAAGCTTGTCATCGGGGATTTGGGCAAGGTAGCGCTGCGCCGCGTCGAGGATCATCAGCACCTTGTCCTTAAGCGCGTCCGGTGCCAGCATTTTATAGCCGTCAAAGTCAAAGCCCGCGACCTTGGCGACATCGCGAAACACCGCGCCATTGGCCCAGACCTCGCCACGCGCAACAATCGGCACCAAGCGGACGCCCAGGGCCTCCAGTTCCCTAAAGCCGTCTTCGTCCGCCAACACATTCACCGACTGAAAAGGCACACCGTGCTCAAGCAGAAACTCCTTGGTCTTTAAGCAACTGGAGCATCCGGGCTGCCAATAGACTTTCAACGGCAACAACAAATTCTCCGGCGTACCGGCATTTTCCAATTGGCTCATCGTTCTTCACCTTCCGCCCGTCTGACATCCCTAATTGTTTATACCCCAACCTAAAACGCGATCAAATAGGGGCAAGGATATGGCAATTTCATTCCGCTGGCGCCGGTATAACGTCAGGCGTCGGCATGCGTTTCGGCAAGGCGGCCACCGCGATAAAGATGACCACTGCCGCGCCGGCAAGAATACGAAACAGCGTATCAAACCCCCAGTTCTGATAAACGAAAGCAATCAACGGCAAAGCCACGGCCAGCACGCTGAAACTGACCACATACCGCACACCATAAATTCGCGCCCGGTAGGCACCGGCGGCGGTCTTACCAATCATGTAGTCGTTGATGGGAATTTGCCCGAAGGCGCCAAACATGAACCCCAGCGCCACTGCCAACGCAAGGCCGTCTGTCAGGCCCGGCATCAACAAAAAAAAGACCATTTGAATAACCGCAACGCCCATAAACACCGGGCGTGGCCCGATCCGGTCGAGCAGCAGGCCCACGACCATCTGAGCGCCGGACGCCATGGCAAAAACAATAAACGCCAGCGACCCAATTACGGTGGCGACGCCGCCCTGACCTGACCCGGAAGAGTTACCCATCCACGCGGATAACTCCAGTGCCAGTCCCTGCAAACGTTCGTCGAAAATTTTTGGCAGGGCAAAAGTCGTTGATTGGAAGATGACCGAGGAGACGGCGGTCGTCAGAAACACAATTGCCGACACCCGAATTATCAGCGCCCGGTAAGAGGGCGACGTCTGCGCCTCCACCGTGCTGGTCGTCGGGGGCGTTGTGTTTCGCCTCCAACGAATGCTCCGCCAACGCAACGCCAGATAAACGAACCCCATGGCAATGGAGAATATGCCCGGCAATATGAACGCCATGCGCCAGCCGCCGTGATCAATCATGTACCCGGTGATCAGCGCCGCCGACGCAACACCCAGATTACCCCACACCCCGTTGGCGGCGATCCGCATGCCGGTGTTTTTCCATTTCATGGTGACGATCGCCAGACCAACCGGATGATAAATGGCGGCAAACATGCCGATTACGAACAACCCGACACCAATCTGCAACGGTGTTTGGCTGAGCCCGGTGACGATAGACGCCATGCCAATGCCCATAAAAAACACGTACATCATGCCGTCGCGGCTCCACTTGTCGGCAATCCAGCCCGCCGGGTAGGAAAACACGCCGAAGGCAAAAAAGCCGGGGGTGGCGTAGACCAGCAACTCGGCATAGCCGATCCCCCAGTCGCGGTACAACACCAAGGCCGCCACCGTGGCAAACACCAAGGTGAACAAATGATCAAGAAAATGACCAATATTCAGCACCAAAAAATACGCCCGGTCCCGGTTCATAATCCGCGTCCCCCCAAAATCTAATTATGCTTAGCCCAGCACCTCCAGCGTATGGCCTGTATTGGTTTTCATTGCATGATAGCTGATTGGGTGAGTTAAGGGAACCGGTCGCTGACGGCACTGATCGCTGACGGCAGGGCAAAATACTAAATCGGTGACAAGCCCGTAAGGATTGCCGGTACTCGATTGGCTCCGAAATCTACCTTTGTTACAACGCCTGCGGCACTACCGATAAAGCAATGGTCGAGACGCTAACAATGCCTTGAAAAGGGCTCGTGAAAAATCTGTCGAGGTCCTTATGGTTGAAGCCCGCCTGGGCTGCTACCAACCCGTCAAAGCCCTGCAAAGCACTTACTCGATGAAATCAACAAATGTTCGCTCGATCCTGACACCGCCAACATTGTGGTCGGTATCTGCGTTGCCATAAGCACACGTGACAGCTCACAAGACGACACCGAAAGCCTACGCATCAGCGAGATCGCTGATGTTCTTGGTGTCGAAGTGCCAAAGGTGCCTGAGATTGCGGCGTAAGTGTGTGGTTCGCCGGCAATGAGGCCCTCAAACATCATCCCCTGGCGCCCAGTTTGGTTGGGCGTCAAAGGTCGGCAGGTTTTTGTCCATGATGTCCCAAGGGTTTTGATTGCGGGCGAACACAACCACCTGCGCCTTGAACGCGGCAGACTGATCGACGGTCCCAAGGGTAACCGTCACGTATCCTGGCATGGCGCTATTTTTGCCAAAAACCGGGCTGCCACAATCCGGGCAAAAAGACCTGGTGACGTCATTACCGTTGTCAGAGGTATAGTTGTAGTCCTCGACACGCCCCTTAAGCCGAAAGCCATCAAGGGAAAACATTGCGCCGGTAGAATGTCCCGCCCCACTTCCCCGTTGGCATTGCTGGCAATGACAATGGGCGACGACAAGCGGTTGCCCTTCCACCTCATAGCGAACGCCGCCGCATAGGCAGCCGCCTTGGTGAATTTGCGATGTGCTTTCATTCATCCGGTAAATTTAGCATTTTGCACCGCCTATCGCACCAACTTCCGGTTAAGGCTAATTTTTCGCGTCCTTAGAACCCTAAATTAAGACCCGACTTGGCAACGGACGAGGGAGGTGGCGAGCGCTGAGCTTAATCAACACCTTCGACGACACGCATATCCCGCACCACACTGTCGCCAAGCGCCTTGAGCGCTTCCTGATAATCCGCAGAATCGTAATGGGCGACGGCGGCGTCAAAATTGTCAAATTCGATGACAACCGTTCGCTCTTCGACCCCCCCTTCCAACGATTTGATGCGCCCCCCCCGGGCCAGCATGCGCCCGCCATTGGCCGCAACCGCAGGGCCAGCCAGTTTCGCATAGGCGGCCAGCGCATCCGGGTTTTCGACCTTGCTGTAGAAGGCAATCAGATAAGCCTTAGGCATTTATACTTCCCCCAGTATTTGATGACGTTGAGTGTGCAGAACAGGGATAACCCTACGGCCATGCCGAAAAAATCACAACACTGCGGCAACGCGCCTATTCAGACTAAACCCCGACCAACACCCAAACCGTGACTGCGGTCAGCACCGCTGCGGCCGTATAACACAGGGTTGCTACCGGGATATCTGCGCGCACACCGAAATCATGCGCTGTGATGCGCAGGCGGTGGGCGGCGTGCCAGGTGGGCAGGAAGATGGCAATGAAGATGCCGATTTTGGCGACCGGGTTGTGGACCAAGGTCAGGACGCGGTCATAGGCCAAGGTGTCGGCGGGCAGCAGGCCGACGCTGATGGCAAGGCCGGTGATGACAATCATTACCGGGGTGAAAAAAGCGGCAAACGTGCCACCGGCGGCAAACAGGGACCAGATGATTGGTTTATGCGAGCGCGCCATGATCACACCCCCGCCAGAATGAACAGGACCACCGAGACAACCGCCCACCCGGCATAATGGGCACCGATGATCACCGTGCCCGGAAGCACGTTATCACCAATTTGCACGACCATAGCCTGCGGCGTCACGTTAAACCATGTCGTCGTGTGATAGACGGCAAAAGCCAATGCAATCAAATGCAGGGTCAGGCTTAGCGGTGTGTTCAGGGAGGCGACAAAGGCCGCCCACACCGCCGCCCCTTCACTGAGGCGCACCAAACCGACCACCAGCAGCGCACTATAGGCGCCGATGCAGATGCAGCTGACTTCACGCGCCATGTAGCGAATATAGCGTGGGTGGCCCAGCCACCAGCTCGTGTTTGATACGCTGCGGACATAGGGTCTTGGGCTCATGATCCCCTCCCCGGTTTGAGAAACCCAGTGAAATAATCAAGGGTGCTGGCGATTTTGGTTTGCTGAATGGCGGCTGCCGGATCAACGTCGTGCGGACAAACTTCAGAGCAGGCGCCAACAAAACTGCATTCCCAGATGCCATCGTTGCTGGCGACCACATCGGCCCGCGCCGAACGGCCAACATCGCGGGAATCCTGATTATAACGATGCGCCAGGGCCAGCGCAGCCGGGCCGACAAAATCTTCAAAGTGGGCATACTGAGGACAGGCGGCGTAACATAACGTGCAGTTAATACACAGTGTAAATTGCTTGAATTTCTTCAGGTCCGCCGGGCGTTGACGGTATTCGCCGTCATCCACCGAGCGTTCCTCGCGTGGGATCATGTATGGTTTAACGCTGGCCAGCTTGTCCATGAAATCATCCATGACGACAACCAGATCACGCTCAATCGGAAAGTTGCTCAACGGCTCAACGCGAATTTTATCAGGCATGTCACGAACGAAGGCCTTGCACGATAACATCGGTTCGCCGTTGATCATCATCCCGCAACTGCCGCAGACCGCCATGTGACAGGACCAGCGATAACTGAGTGTGCGGTCAAGCTCATCCTTAACGAAGTTAATGGCATCAAGCACAACCCAGTCTTCGGCGCAGGGCACTTGGTAGGTTTGAAACGCGGGCTCCGTATCGGTGTCCGGGTCATAGCGCAGGATTTCCAGCTCGATCATCCGGTCGCTCATTTTTGATCGCCCCCATAAACCCGTGCGCCGGGCTGTGAACGGGTGATGATGACGTCACGGTAATCGATGCTTGGGTCACCATCCGCCGCATAGGTCGCCAGCGAGTGTTTGAGATAGGCTTCATCATCGCGCTCGACAAAATCAAGACGCTGATGTGAGCCGCGTGATTCGCGCCGTTTTAGGGCCGAGACAATAATCGCCCCGGCGACATCGATCATCGCCCCCAGCTCCAGCGCTTGTATCAGATCGGTGTTGTAGACGTTGCTTTTGTCTTCCAGTTCAATATTGGCGTACCGCTGGCGAATGGCATTCATGGTCGCGCACGTTTGCGTCAATGACTCATCGGTACGGTAGATGCCAGCCCCCTCCTCCATCGTCGTGTTCATTTCCCGGCGCAGGCCCGAGACGCTTTCGCCACCACCGGCACTTTGGTATAATCGACCCACCCGTGCGGCGGCGGTGCCTGCTTGTTCCTGGATGGCCTGCTCGCTGACGTGTTCGCTATCCGCCGCCAATCGCGCCGCCCCACGCCCGGCCCGCGCGCCAAACACCAGCAGTTCCGTAAGCGAGTTCGACCCCAGACGGTTGGCCCCATTGATGCTGACACAGGCGCATTCACCGGCAGCAAACAAACCGCTTAGCGCGGTCCCGGCATCGATGTTCGAATCAATGCCGCCCATGGTGTAATGGACCACCGGGCGCACCGGGATCGGCGCATGAACCGGGTCAACGCCAACATAACTGATTGCCAGATCGCGAACCATCGGCAACCGTTCGTCGATTTTCTGTTCCCCCAATTGGCGAAGGTCGAGGTGCACCACATGACCGTGCGGCGTTTCTATCGTTCGCCCCTTTTTTTGTTCGTGCCAGAACGCCTGACTAAGGCGGTCACGCGGCCCAAGCTCCATCGCTTTTTTGCGTGGCCATGGGTCGGGCGGCCCCAGGTTGTAGTCCTGCAAATACCGATAGCCGTCCTTATTGACCAGAATACCACCTTCACCGCGCGACCCTTCGGTGATCAGAATCCCCGTGCCGGGCAAACCGGTCGGGTGATACTGAACAAACTCCATATCCTTCAGGGCAACGCCTGCGCGGTAGGCCATGGCCATACCGTCACCGGTTTTGATCGCCCCATTGGTGGTGAACGGGAAAATGCGCCCAGCGCCGCCGGTGGCGATAATCACCGCCTTGGCCCGAAACAGGCGCAATTGTCCACTGCGCATTTCTATCGCGGCGACGCCACGACATTGGCCGTCAACAATCAGCAGGTCGGTCGAGTAAAACTCATCGTAGCGGATAATGTTGGGGTATTTCATCGACGTTTGAAACAAGGTGTGCAGCATATGAAAGCCGGTTTTATCAGCCGCAAACCACGTCCGCTCGACCTTCATGCCGCCAAAGGGCCGCACCGAAACCCTGCCGTTTTCTTCCCGGCTCCACGGGCACCCCCAGTGCTCCATCTGCGTCAGTTCACGCGGCGCTTCCTTGACAAACAGATCAACCGCATCCTGATCACATAACCAGTCGCCGCCGGTCACCGTGTCGTTAAAATGGTTTTCGAAACTGTCATTGTCCTTGGCCACACCCGCCGCCCCGCCTTCGGCGGCGACGGTATGGCTGCGCATCGGGTAAACCTTCGACAACAAGGCGACGGTTAACGATGGGTTCTCTTCGGCAACGGCGATTGCCGCCCTGATCCCGGCCCCTCCTGCGCCAACAATAACAATGTCGGCTGTGATCACATCCATTACCGGCGCTCCGCCACTACTTTTTGATACAATCCACCAAAATACGTTTCTTTGCGCCAGATGAAGGCATCGGGGTCATCGGCAAACCCGGCGATTTCAGTTTTCCATAGCCCCTTTGCGAACGGCTCCAGGGTGTCGAAAACGACGCTCATCACCGGCTTCAACGGGTGGGCCCAATGCGGTTTGTGATAATCGACGAAGATCACCTTGCCACCGGGCTCAACGTTGTCCAACAGGGCGTTGACGACCTCGTATTTGTCCTTATCGGGAACTTCGTGCAGCAGAAAATAACAACATACCGCCTCAAACGGGCCACCAGTCGGGTGGCGGGCATCGCCCAAACGAACCGATGCCTGCGGCAGGCCAGCGACCTTTCGTCCGCAACTGGCGACTTGGATAGGGGCAATATCAGTCACTTCAAGGCAACCGTCAGGGCCGATATGGCGGGCCAGATTGGCCGAAAAATTACCGTATACGGAGGCCGGTTGCAGAACCCGCTGACCGGCGGAAATTTCCGCCAGGGCGACCCGTTGCAAGCGGTTGTGTTGCCCCCAAAGAATAACCGAAACGACAAGCTCACAATCGAGCCGTTCAACGTTTTGCGGACTGAGGTAACACCAGTAATACACATCCTGAAGATAAGAAGGCACTTTTGGTTTGATGGAGACGGTCGCTGTGTTAGGGCTGACCGTCGATAGCGCTACGATTTCGCTGTCCTCCTCACCCAAATTGACACTGTCGCCGTCGCTGCGATCAACCCTGTCACCATAGTTGAAGTCAGTCGCCTCACGGTAGCTGTAACTGGAAACCATAACCAAACCCCCTTCGCTATTTTAGGACCTGTGAATCGTCGCGGCGCAGGGAATTCAGGACGGAATAAGTCTAAAAACAATCTACGGGATGAGCAGTGTAAGCAGACGACCCCGTTCCTGAATTCAATCCGGACGATAGGATTTCATAGCCCAAAAGAAAATGATCTGGGTCAAATACCACGGGAAAAAAGGACGCATCACCAAGACCCAGGAAAATCATCACAACCGCCCGAGATTACGGGCCGGAGGGATCGCCTCAATCGACGAAGTCTCCGGTGGTCAGGTTGAAATGCAGTTCGGATTTTTTGAATTGGCTTGGGCAGGTTCGCGTTGGATACATGTTCCAGCGGCGCATGTACAATTCATATTCATAGGGCGTGAACGTGCCTTCGCCGGGCACCTCGACGACCAGGCCATGCAAGCGCCGCAACAGCACATCACCGACTTCCACGCGAACCCGGCCACCCGCCAAAATCGCCGGGTCGAGGCCGCGCAGGATCAGGTAGCTTTTGAATTTTTCCGTCAAACTATCAGGGTCCGTCAACCCCGCACTTTCCGCTGCCGGTGCTTTTTCAGCCGCAATCCCGGTCGCCAGGGCAACCAATTCAGGCAGGTTTTCAAATTCGATACCGACGCCGATACCGGCGTGCCAATCATAGGTATCCCAGGCCCAGGATTCCCAATGATCAATGGTGATCACAAGCCGCTCCGTCGGCGCGTCCTCGGCGGCGCGCGATGTCACCGTTACTTTTGAGGCGACGAGGAACTGATTGAGCGCATAGAGAAAGTCCGGATAATTGAACCCGGTACGCATATAAAGCGTTTCCGTACCGCCCGCCCGCAGGACCGACGGTGCACGGGGATCATCTATTGGCGCGCCCCGATCATTGGGGATGACGGTCTCCACCGACGGGAACAGAGTTCCCTCCGCAGCCAGAAGTCGGGCCTTGATTTCGGCCATCAACAACGGAAAATGCTTTTCGCACAGGGCGCTTTTAAATTCACTGTGATCGGTCAGGGGGTGGTCCCGGATACGCCGCGTTACTGTATCGGACCCCTCGGCCTTGTACTGTGCCGCGTTAAGGAAGTACTGCAGATTGTCGGCGGCAAACGGTTCGTCTTTCCATGTGCGGGCATAATAAATCCCCATCAGGCAAAGAATGACCAGATCAGCGTCCGGGATCGCGTCCTTTTTGCTTTGGTCAGTGCCTTGAATGGCATTGGCGTAGGCGATCAACAGGTCAAGATCAAAGGCCCGACCAAAAAACTTTTTGATCGCCTTCGGTGCCATCACGTTGAACAAAGTCGTATCCCAGGCGTTCAGGGTGACGCCGGCTTCATAGGGGTTGGCGTCGGGATCAATCGGCGAGTCGGTTGACGGTGAATAGGGGGTTGGGGGCAAATTCACCGGCTCAGGCCTCGTCGGTTTCGGACGCCTGATCTCCACCACTGGGATAGAACACCGTGGCATAGGCCTCGGCCCGGGCGACCGGGTCTTCAACGCCATCGACAATTTGCAGGCCGGTCTCGGTCACCCGGTTTTTCAAGTCAGCCCCAACAACCGCCGCGTTTTGCAGGTGGATGTTATAACAATCCAGCGCCTCGCCCTGCCCCAGCAAGGCATCGCACACCAGCGATGATGTCCGCAGAATATAGGAGTCCACGTTAAGGATAACCCCGTTTACGGTGATCGATTTGTAGCTGTCGCTTAAGTCCTTGCGCTTGCGGACATAGCTTACGGTCTCGCCGTCTTCGGCCCACGGACAATCGCCAAACTCCTCAACCCGTTCTTCGATGAATGATTTCCGCTCGTCCCTGTAATTGTAAACCTTGCAATAGTTTTTGAGAATTTGCGCATAGACCTCATCAACATAAGAGGCGCGAACCTTGCGTTGCAGCAGGTCCTTGAGGCCCGAGATATCAACCGTCTCTTCGCTTTCCGGAAAACCGTTGGTGTAGACGAACCGTAGATTCTTGAGATAGGTGACCGTCACATATTCCTGCTGCAATTGGCGAAAAACAAAATTCAGCACGCGGCTGAGATTGATGTTGCGCAATTGTCGCGTGATGGTTTCTTCCTCGCCACTGGTGGTGCTTTCGCTTGAGGTGGTGTTGACGTTGACTTCCCGGTGCGAGCTGGCCGAATTGACATGACGCGACATGGTGTTGGAAATCGACTTGGCATAAGATGACCGGCTGGTGGTCATATCGGTTTCCAGCCCACCGTCGCCACCGGCGCCAAACTCGACAATACCGAACAGGTCAATCCCCAGGGACAATCCGCCCGACGTCGACCTATTCATGGTTTCCGACGCCGTGCTGTCAGTACCTTGCTCGTCCTGAAGCAGGGTTTCGAATTCATTGGCCGACTCTTCGGTGAAGGAGTCGAGAATATTTTCCGCCGCCGTCTTGCTTTCCGTGCGCTCCTCATAACTGCGAACGGTAATCGTCGTGCTTTCACCGGGCAACAGTGACAACGTCCTGACCGTGCTGCCAGCCCCGTAATCCCCCAGATAGGAGGCCACTTCGTACTCTTCGATGATGGTGATTTTCGGGTTGGTTTTCACTGGCATCGGGGTGAAGCAAATGATCGGGGTTCCGCCAAAGGTTGAGGATACGACCGGCTTTAATCCTTCCTGAACGGCGGCGGCCAGGGCATTTTGATCAACCATGGCAAGCGGGTCAGGACGCACCGTCTGCATCTTTTCGGTTTTTCTGGCGGTGTTGGTTTTTTGACCCTCGGCGTCGAACGTGCGCCGCAACGACCCCTTGCTGGCGATTAAACCGGTGGGATCGATACCACTGGCGATAATGTTTTTCATACTGCTGGAGATGGCCCCTGACTCAACGCCTTTAAAGCGATCCCACCAATGACCGACCGGTACGGAAAACGACGTGCCTTTGAAATACGAACGGGGAATTGGCACCGGAAATTGACCGTATACGGAAAACGCGGTTTTCTGGGGCAAATTATAATCGAGAACCGGGGCCTCCCCCGTGCCAAGGCGAATGAAGGGCTCTTTGGCGGTACAACTTTCGGACGTATCAATGGTCATCACCACTCACTCCTCAGTATCACCCGATTGTTTCAAGTCCCGCGACCCACGTCGCGATAATGTTTAGTTAAAGTATCCTTATAAATTCGCGTTTGAAGGCCGGAACACGTCAACTAACGACCCTAAACGCCCGCCCAAAAAGCAACGAAAGCGGGTATTGCGACCGTAGCACAAACCACCACTGATTTCAAATGCACCAAACCGAAAAAAGGTTGCCATTCGGCCATGGCTGACCCATTTGAAAATTATAACAATCGGTCGTGCTCACCATTGCCTGGCTGATCAAGCATACCGTGAGCGGGTTTTTGCTAAAGGAGCAGCAATACAATGGCGCAACATGGATCGGCCCAGGTTCCCTTTATTCCGGCGATTGCACTGCTATTGTCAATGGCCCATGCCAATGCCGCAGTGGCTCAGGGCGAAGAGGCACCGACCACTTATGAGGTCGTTGGCCCGCCCGTGTGTCACAACAATAAGGGCGAGGCGGTCAGCTTCATTGACAGCCAGGGCGGGCGAACAGGGGTAGCGGCGGGCATGGCGATCAGGGACCGCAGTGGCAAGCCGGTTGTTTTCAGGTCAAACTATGCCGCCACACCACCTGAGTTTCAGCGCTTTATCGACCGCCATGAATGCGCCCATCATCAGGTTGGCGATATCGACCGCCCGCCACCACCGCGCAACGGCCCCGCCTATATGATGAATGAAAGCATTAGCGATTGCGTCGCCATCCTGCGCCTGCGGGACGAGGACGGTTATGACCGTGCAGCGTTCACCAAGGTTGCGGCGGCGATGCGTTTTGAAATGGCAAAAATTGGCTTTCCTGAAATCAGCATCAGCAGCCGAATCAGCAACATCGACACCTGCTACACCAAATACGGCCCGCCACAGGATTTCGTCGATAACGTCCTCAAACATCGCGGCCTGCGGTAAGCACGGCGGATACAGCACCCCCCGCCAGTAAATCCACACGTAATCCCAGCCCTATCCTTGACTTCAAATTTGTTAATTCAGATACTCATTTCGCACAACCCGTATTTGTGAAATTTTACTTGGTCTAAAAACACACTTGGGGAGCTTTTTTATGGATCCGATCAGTCTTATCTTAGGGGCAGCGGTGGCAGGTGCTGCAGACGGAATTAAAAAAGTCGCCAGTAGCGCCGTTCAATCTGGCTATGCCACCCTCAAAGACAAATTGACGCAATTCATTTCCCCCACAGCTTTGGCGCAGGTTGAAACCGATCCAACCAACCAAGCTTTCAAAACCGAACTTGCTGACGAACTCAAAACCTTAACCGCCGTCAGCGAGCAACAACGCGCGGAACTCCAAGCACTTGCCGAAAACCTTCTTGGTCAAATCGAACAACACCACTCAGATACCGATACCAGTGTCAGCGGTGTCATTATCCGGGGCCTCAAGGCAAAAAGCCTCAGCATTGACAGCATCGTCGGTGGCGCGGATGGCGTGCAAATTAACGACGCCGACGTTGATGGGCACGTTCATATAGGGGACATCGCGGCGGGAAAGTAGCCGGGGGGGACGATGACGCCGACACGCCCCACCCAGACAAGCAATCGGCCTTACAACTAAACGGAAACACGATTGGCGCATTTGTCGTTGTTTTTGCCAGCGGTGGGACGGCCCCTGTTTCCGCAGGATTGACCCTGCCGTCACCGCCAACAGATAACGACACCGTATACGCGCAACGCTTTTGGCCCGAAACCGAATTTACAGCACTTACGGGGCGTGACGATTTCTTAGGTGCGCTGTCTGACTTTTCCGCGCCTGACCAGGACACGCCGTTCAAATGGCAATTGATAACAGGAGGGGCAGGAAGCGGTAAAACGCGCCTCGCCAAACATTTTTGTCAACGGCTGAACAGCGATGGATGGACGGCGGGGTTTTTGAAAGGAGGGTTAGCGGCGGCACTGACCTGGATTGCTAACCCTCAGCCCGCACCCCGCGATGGAAATGGCCTTTTCATTGTTGTTGATTATTGCGCAGCCAAAGCCCAGGACATTCACGATTTCATCGGCGGCGTAGCCTCACTCACGACCAGCACACCCATTCGCCTTTTGCTGCTTGAACGCACCCATCAAGACCGCTGGTATCAGCAAACCCTTCTAGCCGGTGGGGACTGGCGGGCGGCGGTTGCGGCAACAAAATATTCTGACCCCATGGGGCTCGACCAACAAACAATGGCCGTGGACACGGTCATTTGGCCGCTGGCCGAAGACTATATTGGCAAGGTATCCCGCCTGAGCAAACAACCACCCGCGACGATCACCGCGTCAGAATTCAGCGAAGCCCTCGAACGCGCCGACCCAGACCTGAGACCGCTATCAATCATGCTGGTTGCCGATCATTTTGCCCACGGCGGAGACACCACAAGCAGGAACCTCAGCGGATTTCTCGATAGCTATTTAAACCGAAACCGCGAAAAATACTGGGCGGGCATTGATGAGCACTATTTCCATTTATTATGTCTCGCAACCCTGTGCCAAGGCATTAAGCTCGAACACCTCAAAACGCTATCCGCCGACGAAAAAAATCTTTTTCTTGCCGCTGGCAGTTCCAGGTTTGACCACAAACCCTACGAAACCCTCTCCGCTGCGGCGGCAGACGAATTTCTTGCCCCCCTTAAACCCGACTTGATCGGCGAATATTTTGTTCTCGACTGGTTAGCCCGAAAGCACAATCGGCAAAACGACCTGATTTCAACATTTGCCGACACGGCGTCCCGTTTCAGTTTAACGGATACCTTGTTTTTCATCGATTTGTGTTCCGAGGATTTTGCAGAAAAACGCGAACTGTATCAGCTGTTCCTTGCGGTTTCACCGCCAGACGACAGGCTCGACCGACTTGCTTACGGGCTAGTCTATGTCAACTTATGCGCCAACGTCGCCAGATTTTCAGACGAAAACCTGGATATCAGGCAAAGGCTTGTCAACGCCATGGCGACCCTATCCAAAGACCACCCCGGCGAGCCGCCCCTGCGCGAGCGGTGGGCCGACGGCGCGTTCAATATGACCACCATCTATGGCAATGAAGGCGATATTAAATCCGCCCGCGCCCTGCTCGACACCCTGGAGGCCCTGGCCAAAGACCACCCCGGCGAGCCGCGCCTGCGCGAGAAGTGGGCCAAGGGCGCGGTCAATATGATCATCGACTATGGCATTGGCAGCGATACTCAATCAGCCTGCGCCCTGCTTGACACCATGGAGACCTTGACCAAAGACCACCCCGGAGAGCCCCCCCTGCGCGAGCAGTGGGCCAAGGGCGCGGTCAATATGGTTGTCTTCTATGGCAGAATTGATGACACAAATTCTGCGCGCAAATTGGTTGGAAAATTAGTCGGCTTATGGCGTGATCATGAGGCTGATGAAGCCTTGTATGAACCAACTGCCTTAGGTATTGAGGAATATTGCGTGATATTAACACAACAGGGCAATCGTCAGGCCGCTGAAGAAATGCTGGACGACTTTGGGCGTAGCAGGCGTGAAATTTATGGGATGGAAGACAAAATTTCAGCGCGTGTGGCTAAGATACGAGCGGTTCTCGACGACTTGAAAGCGTAGTGTCCCTGTCGCGGGTTCGACGGTGTTTTCAGCCTGAACCGGGTACACGAGGGAGGCATGCGGCTCATTCACCCGGGACAATCATTGGGGGACAGGGCGTCGGTGCTGGCGATATCTTTGTACTGATTTTTAACGGTTTGGAAGTCAGGGGTTGTTTTTTGGGCCGGTGAAACGCGGGCGTATACCATATAGAGGGCGCAATAAATTGCTGTTTTGTTTTTTTTCAGCAAGGCGGAAAGGCCGTCGTTTTTTGTGGTTTGCGCCAGGGTGAAGGCCTTCATTTTTTTGTATTGGTCGAATAAGGCGGTGGCGTTGGTTATCAAGGGTTTGGTTTCGGCGGTTTTGTCGGCGGCGAGGGCCGTCAGGTCTTGATCAATTTTCCGCATGGCGTAATTGGCCACGGCTGTCGGAATCAGCAAATCGCCCGACAGGCAAATTGCTGAGTTTTTATAATAAACGTTGCTCAGTTTTTCAGTGCAGACTGTCTTCAGGTCGCGCGCCAATGGGCCTGCGTCAGCCTCAGCCAAATGCGCCGAGCCAATCGCCGCCCGGGCAGCGAGATGGAAAAACCGCGCCTTAAAAAACAACTCCTGCTGCGGTTGCGTATCGGTGATTTGCCCGGCCCTGGCCTTGGCATCGTCATACAGGGTTTTAAAGTCGGCCTGAACCGTATCGAGGATCAACGGGTAAATGGCCGGATCAGATTTGTTGAGCTGCTTGATCTTCTGGCGCTCGGCCCATAACCCGTTAAACCGCGTTTCCATATCGTTTAGGGCCAGCGCATGATCAATGCCAAGTTTGCCCTTGATCCAATCAAGCGTTTGACAGCCGGACACGGCAAACAGCGCCAGTAACGCCACCGCAAACCTGAGTTTTGTGTTCATGATCACGGTGCCTTTCCTTCGACGATGTTGCTCATTTGCTCGACACTCACACCAACAATGGTGCCGGTCTCAAGAACCTTCGGCAGATAATATTTAAACACCCGCAACCATTCTTTTGAGCCAAATTTTCCGGGGTTTTGCACGACCACATCGTTGACGTTTTTGCTGAGCACCTTGATGGCATTTTGGTTTTGCACCGCTTTTTCCACATTGCCCGCCGCCCGGGTCAGGGTCGCCGAAATCGCCTCAACCAGGACATGTGAGAACATCACCCCGTGGCGTTTTCCCGCATCCGTCATCAAGCTTTCCGACGCCGTACTGAGGAAGTCTTTGATCAATAAGGTGGCGATTTGATTGGAACTTCCGGCGGCGTCAATTTTGAACAACCGACCGGGGTTGCGGGCCGCTTGCTGAGCGGCGACGGCGATTATTTTATGCCAGTCGGTGGCCGTCAGTAGCAGTTTACTGTCTGCCGCCATGGCGCTGGCGACAACCCGCACCAGGTCTTCGACGCGGTGTTCATCACCGGTAATCATCTGCGGTGTGGCGGCAATCTGTTCGGCAAAAACCCGCCCGAACGCCAGGAACTGCTGGCCGGAAAAGGCTGATTTTAACGGGCCTCCGCCGCCGTCGCCCAAGCCTTTGTTAAAACCGCTTAGGATTTGCCCGGTGACTTTGCCATAGGATTTTTCCCATGGGTCCGTTTGATCGAAAATACGCGTCGTTGAGTGGGTCAAACCGTCGACCACCGTTTGGGCCAGGGCAATGGCGCTGTCTTTGGTGAACGGCGGGGCAATCCCTTTCAACGACGTTGCCACGCTCTCGACAATGACGGCTAATTTCTTGCTGTCCCCGGCAATCATTTCCGGGTTTTTGGCCAGTTGGGCGGTGAACAGATTGGCGATTTTGACGATTTGGTCGCTTGAGAACGGCGCGCTGGCCGGGTCAGTGAACGCCGCCGACAGGCCCGACAGGATTTGTTCGGTCGCCTTACCGGCAAAGGTTTCCCAGCCGTCGGTCTGATCAAAAACCTGATCCACCGAGGCGTGAAGGCCATCAATGACGGAAATCGCGATGGTCAAGCCAAAGCCCGCACCGAAGGGCGAAGACGATGTGGCGATGGCGTCGGCAACCTTGGCGAAGACGCTGCGTGTCAGGATGGCTGTTTTGTCGGTCGAGTTGCCAAGGAACAACGCCGGGTTAGACGCCGCCAAACGGGCAACCGACTGGTAAAGGGCGATCACGCCTTCCTTGCTGAAGGTGTCCATCAAGCCCTTTTCCGAGGCGGTAATCAGCAGTTCACTGATCGTCGCACCCAGGGCCTTTTCCTTGGAAAAGTCACCGCCCAGGTAGGCCTCAGGGTCTTGTCCAATAAGCGCAAGGGCGGCGTTGATGGCCGGTCCTGACAGGGCGTCAGACACATCATGCCATTTGTAGTCCTGATTAAGGGTGCCGGGAAGTGCTGTCCGAACCGGTTCGAGAGAGGTTTTAACCAGGGCCTGCAAAGGGGCCTCGCCAAACAAAAAGTCAGGGTGGCGTGTTGCCGTGTCCAGCCCAGCGCGAAAGAAACTGCCAATCAGGCGCTTGGCAAAATCCTGACGATCCCCATAGGCCGCGTCATTGCCGGGGTCATCGGGCAACAGTGTCGAAAAATTCTCGGCCAGGGATTGGGCGAATTTTTCGCCGTCACGACCAAGGTCAAGCACCGATGGGTTAACCGCGACATATTCAAAGGCGATATCGACCATGACCAAAACGGCCTTGGCATAGGGACTGACCGGGCCTTTGCCTTCGGCCCATTGGGAGATGACAATCGCCCCGGACACCTCATCAATTTCCGGGTTGCGTTTGTTTGTCGTCTCGATCTCACGGTCGATGCGAACGCTATCAGCGGCGTTGGACCGCTGGTGGTAGCCAAGGTAAAACCGGTAAAGAAATTCGGTCGCCTGTTTTTGCTGTGCCGGATCAGCGTCGTTCTGAAAGTGCTGCCAGTTTTCCGTCAACGCGGCGTTTCCGGGGATCAGGGACTGCAACGGCTCATCGGTAAATTCGTTGCCGACGATATCCTCGGCCCGCAAGCGGGTTTGCAACCAGTCCACACTCGGCATCAAAAAATCCTGATCCGTCGACTTCTGGTTGGTCACGTGAATGGCGGTTTGCCCAAGACGGAGAAACCCGCGAATGGCAAAAAAGATAAGGCTTGGGGTCATGAGGCGTGCTCCCTGACAAGGTCGCCGTTTTCATCAATGTCCAGCCGCCCGGCAACGGTCGATTTGACGGCGTTAGTGGCTGAGTTTTTGAAATTATCGATCATTTTCTGTTCCGGGTCCGGTGCCGGGACGGCGTTGGCAGAGGCGGCGGTGGCCTGATCCGCACCGCCAGCTCTTGCCTTCGGCCTAAGGGCGCTGACAACACCGATGGCTTGTCGCACTTTTGAAAGGCTGTTGAACGTCTGGAACCAGAACGGGCCACCTAGGCCAATCAGAAAGCCGGTGAAGATCGCCCGTAGCGCCCAGGCCAGCCAATTTTTGATATACGTGCCATCATAGTTGAGGAGATTGAACCCGGAAACCGAGGCTGCGGCAATGGTCTCGGGCTTGGCACAATCGGCATCAATGTCGATGACCGCACAATGGGGGAAGTAGGCATCACCAATCGGCAGGTCCTGCTTGCTCAGTTCGCCCAACCTGACGCCAATGGCGTCGATGTTTTGTTTGAGTTTGGTGAACTCGGCGTCCATGGCCGCTTGCGTTGCCTTGTTCCCTCCGGGCGTGTTCAATGTGTTCAATCGATCCTGCGTTTTGACCAGATTGTCCAGTTGAGCCTGATGCTCCTTATACGCCGCCTCCCCCTGCTTGATGTAGGCTTCGGCCTGGACCGGGTTTCGGGCAAAGGATTTAAACAACCGAACCGCGTCGATGTTAAGCGTCAGCGCCATCACCACCGACACCGGAATAGCCAGTAAAATCGCCCGCCCGCGAAAATAACTGGTTGCCGCCTGACCGATGGTATCAAACGCGCTCAAGATATCGCGAAGCACATCATCGGTTGACGTCTTGGCATCGCTGATGATCGTCTTGCCGATGTCGGTGCGCGCCAGACGGGTCAGGAATTCTTCCGGGGTTAAGGCACGGGCGCCGCGTTTGCCAAAAACATCAATCACCTTGTCGGCGACATGGGCCAACCAGCGCAGGCAATAGCCGTAGACTTTCACGACATTTCTCAAATGACACAAAACCGACCCGGCGTCGCATTCAAGCAACACTAATTGCGGTTTCGTCAGCGTCTTGCGCTCGGCTGGATTGTCGAGCAAGCTGTTCAAGACATTGCTTTTGACATCGGCCATGTCACCACCCAGGCCCTTGGACAGCGCGTCTTGCAACAGCGGCCACAGGACAGTATCGAACAAACGATCAAGACTGCGCCGCAGGACCCGTTGGCGAAGGCCAAACAGTTGGTGGATGACTTCAACAATACCGGTGGTCACCGTCGAAAATATGATCATCACAACGGCAAAGGCTAGTGCCGCGTTGAGCAAGCTCATAACGCTTCCCCCACAAGAAATCTCATTGAAATCCGGCTTACCTTTTGAAATACTACCTTGCGTAGTTAATACAACGCAACAAAATTCGCCGACCGCCCGAAGCACCGCTTGCCCCAGCGCCGATCATTTGATTGATTTCCTGAGCCGGTTACTCTTGATATGTTGGCGTCAGACGATCCTGAAACTGAGCAATTTTGCGGTCAGTGCAGATAGACATTAGGGGCCACTCCGTGAGCTGGAAAACCAACTACCGATCTTTTTATTATCACCATGCGGATGAGCCGCAGGACATTGTTTTGAAGCGGGCCGAAACAGCGCTGCTGGTCGTCGATATACAAAACACCTACATGGTGCCCGCCGAGGACCCCGCCGATGACCCCGCCGAGCGCGACCGTTGGCAGCCCTTTCGCGAGCGCATGAACACCATCGTTATCCCCAACACTGCCAAACTGTTGCAGACCTGTCGCACCGATGATGTCGAGGTGCTGTTCGCCCGCATTGCCTGCCTTAAGGACGATGGCCGCGACCGCTCCCTCAGCCAGAAAAAACCGGGCTGGAACTATCTGCTGATGCCGAAAGACACTGAAGGGTCACAAATCGTCCCTGAACTGGCACCGCAAAATGATGAAGTTGTCGTCTGCAAAACCACCGACAGCGCCCTGACCGGCACCAACCTGCGCCTGATCCTGCGCAACATGGACATCAAAAACGTCATCGTCGTCGGTATCTTCACCGACCAGTGCATTTCCTCAACCGTGCGCAGTCTCGCCGATGAAAGCTTCAATGTGATTGTCATCGACGACTGCTGCGCCGCCGGAACTGACGAACTGCACCAGCGCGAACTGGAAATCATCAACATGATCTACTGCCACGTGATGTCGGTTGACGAGGTGCAAACCTGTTTGCAGGATTAATAAAACGGAGATTGCCGGCGTATCATGGATTTTCCTTTCCTCCGTGATTGGCTATATAATGGCAATGTTGCAAAGCGCCCGACACCTCCCCGTTGAACCGGCGGAACCGTATCTGGTTGGCGTGCTGTCGTAAAACTGGAAGAGCTAATGAGCGAAGGCATCTCAAAAAAGTTGCAGAAACTGGACGACTTTCTGATCAGCGATGTGGTTAGTGATGACGCCATGCTGTTGTGCGAACTCGATGGCTTTCTGGCGGCGGTAATCATCTGCCCGGATATGATCCTTCCCAGTGAATGGATGCCCTGTATTTGGGGAGAAGAAAGCCCGGAGTTCGAGAGCGAACAACAGGCGCAAACGATCATCGGCCTAATCATGGAACACTACAATGACATCGCCCGGGAACTGGACCAGGGTCGGTTCAGTCCCATCTATGACATCGATTTTGATGACGACATCTTCTGGGAATTTTGGATCGAAGGATACTGGAAAGCGGTGCGCCTGCGCCCGGACGCCTGGCAGGCTTTTGCTGAAAACAACGACGCGGATATTCAGCGCGCCCTGTTCGTGCTCGGACGCCTTGGCGAATTGTCAACATACTCACCCGATGAGCTCGACCCCATGGAAATAGATGAACAGCTCAAAGACCTGGCCTCCGACCTGATCCCGGTGCATGTCGAAATATTGCACCAAGCCAGACGCGCTGCCGCAAGCCCGTTTGCAGCACCAGCCAATGAAAACCGCCCAAAAGTAGGCCGAAACGACCCTTGCCCCTGCGGCTCTGGTAAGAAATTTAAAAAATGCTGTCTCAACTAAAAAGGCTTGTCGTCTGAGTCACCGGACGAGCATTGTTGATGTTGCACGCGCAAGCCGCTCACATAAGCCCGTTTGCAGGATTAATAAAACAGCTTGGGTAACCACAGGGCCAGTTGCGGGAACATGATCAGCAGAGCGATCATGGTGAACATGGTGATGACAAACGGCAGTGCGCCGACCATCACGTCCTTCAGTTCACCGCCCGCACGGATCGACTGGACAACAAACAAATTGATGCCAATCGGCGGTGTAATCAACGCCGTTTCCAACAGCACCATCAGCAAAACACCAAACCACACCGGGTCATAGCCCATGCCGACAACAATTGGGGTGACGATGGTTGCCGTGGTGATCAGCATGGAAAAGGTTTCCATGAAACACCCCAGCAGCAAATAAAACGCGACAATCAACAACAGGGTGCCCAATGGCGACAGGCCAAGACTGACGATGAAATCGGTCAATTGTGTGGTCAGGCCAATGGCCGCCAGAACAAAATTAAGAAACACGGCGGCGACGATGATCAGCATGATGATACCGGTGGTCCGCATCGTCCCTTTGAAAACCGCCTGCATCATGGACAGCGAAAGTCGACGGTGAGAGGCGGCCAGGATCAGGGCGGCAACCACGCCAAGCGACGCCGCCTCAGTCGGCGTTGCCCACCCGGCGTAGATCGAGCCAACGACAACCAGAAAAATCAAAATCGGCGGCACCAGATGTTGCAGACTGGCAAATCGTTCCTCCCACGAATACTGGACTTTGTCACCACCCCAGGCCGGTCTGTAGACGCAGGCGACGGCAACCGTCGCCATAAACAAGGCGGCCAGCAAGAACCCCGGAATGAACCCGGCCAGATACAATTCAGAAACTGAGGTATTGGTCAGCAGACCGTAAACGATCAAATTGATCGACGGCGGGATCAGGATGCCGAGCGTCCCGCCCGCAGCGATGGTGCCCAGAAACAATGGCTCATTATAGCCGTGTTTGCGCATTTCCGGTTCGGCGACGGTGCCGATGGTTGCTGCCGTCGCGACGCTGGACCCGGACGTTGCCGCAAACAACGCACACGAGCCAATGTTCGAATGCATCAGGCCACCGGGCAGCCACGATAGCCATTTGACCATCGCATCATACATTTTTGCAGCAACACCTGAGCGCAACAAAATCTCGCCAAGCATGACAAACATCGGAATGGCAACCAATAGGAATTCAATCGATGTCTGCCACGCCATGTCGCCAATGGCGCGGTGAACCGGCATGCGCGAGAAAATCTCGGCCAGGATCAACCCTAACCAACCAAGGGCCGCAGCGACAGGAATACTAAGTGCGATCAGGGCAAGCAGAATAACAACGGCAGCGGCTAACATTGTTTAATTTTTCCCATCGTTGTCGTTCTCAAAAGGGGCTTGCTCCGCGTCGTCGTGCAAAACATCCTCACCGATTTCAAGTTCGATTTCTTCGTTTAAGGACGGCACGCCAATGATCCGTTCGATACGGTCGAAATCACCTTGCACCAGCGCTTTCAGGGCGGCGACACTCAAAATCACGGCGGTCATAAGGCACATGATCAGCGCCGCAAACCACAGCGTTTGCGGGATCGCCAGCGGCGTTTGCAGCGGCGTAATTGAATGTGAGCCATATTTAAAGGCATCGGCGACAAGGTCATAGGCGTAATAGGAAACGACGGCGAAAAACCCGGCGGTCATCACCATGCTGAGAATATCAAGCAACCGTTTCAGGACGTTCGGCATCAAGTTGTAGATAAAATCAATGCGGATATTGGCTCGCGACAGCAGCGCATAGGAAAACGCACAGGCCGTGGAGATGGCGAAGACATAGCCCGATATTTCATCGGCCCCGGCAATCGATATATTTAAAAGCTTGCGGGTAATGACGTCATAGGTGACCAGCGCTGCCGCCGCCAACAACGCCCATCCGCCAATCTGGACCAGAACATCAACAAACCGTCTAAGAGATTTAAGCGTCACGGTATACCCTTCCCTCGCCGCGTCAATTCAATGAGATGATTTCGGTCATGCCAAAGCCAACACCAACGACAACACCAACAGGGCCGGGAAAGATAATCGTTCCCGGCCCCTATTGGGTTTGGTTTATTTAGCCTTAGCGGTCATGTTCAAGACCTTACCAACCGTGTTGCTCCAGTTGGTCGAACAGGCTTCGCCACAACGCTTGGCCCAACGGGCCAGAATAACGTCATTGGCAATTTTGTCGCGGGCCGCAAGATCGGCTTTCGTCGGGGTTACCAACGTCATGCCACCAAGCGGCGCATCAGCACCAAGCGGGCAGGACTTGCCGGTCAAACAGGCAATGGCAACGTCATCTTCCTTGGCGGTCTCTGACCACATGCGGTCGGTCAGTTTATCGAGACGCATTTTCAGGTCGGCTTGCTGATCCTTGGACAGGGATTTCCATTTGTCCATGTTCATCGCGCCGAACGCCAGGCCCCAGCCAACACGAAGGGTGTAGACATACTTGGCGGCTTGATACCATTTCGCCGTATAGGCCGACATGGTGCCGGTGATGCCACAATCGACAACGCCTTTTTCAAGCGCCGGAATGACTTCTCCGAACGGCACGGTCACCGACGTTCCGCCGACACCTTCGACAAAATCACCAAGGGTGGTGGCATAAACGCGGATTTTTTTGCCCTTCAAGTCTTTCAGGCCGCTGATTGCTGATTTGCAATAAAGCACCTGACTTGGGAACGGATAAAGCTGCAGAAGCTTGGCGTTGTAGATGTCAGCAAAAGACTTCTCCAAGGTTGGGAAGTAAGCGTCTGCGACTTTACGTTCGGTGTCGATGTCTTGGGCGACGGACGACAGGTCACCGCCTTCAAAGATCGCGTTTTCAGCCGCCACATATCCGGGCAGGCCGTAGGCATAGTCAAACACGCCCTGCTTCAGCAGACGCATGATCTCAAATCCCTTTAAGCCAAATTCGGAATACGAACCGATGGTCGAGATGATTTTCCCACCGGTTGCCTTCGGCAACCCGCGCCAGAATGGGGCTTCGCGGTTCTGGTAATTGGTCATGCTGTTCCAGGTGCCGACAACACTAATTTTCGAAGGGGCCTCACCGGCCATTGCCGAAACGGCTCCCAGCGAGACCGCAGCCGTGGTCACTGCGGCCACACTTACGATTTTTAAACGCTTCATCATTATTTTCTCTCCCTTAAGATTGTTAACGATCAGGCCGATAGGCTCGGCTCTGGACTACGCCCGACATCCACCCCCCGGATATCAGAAACCAGCATCCGCCCGGGCGCGTGGGTGATGCAAATGGACGGCCGTGCATTACGAACCGCCGCCTGGGGGGTCACCCCGCAGGCCCAAAATACCGGAATTTCACCGTCACGGAAATTCGTGACGTCACCCCAATCGGGCTTGGACAGATCGGATATACCAATCGCCTTACCATCCCCGAAATGGACCGGTGTACCGTGGGCTTGCGGAAATCTGCTTGTAATCTCAATCGACCGAATGGTGTCAGACACCGACATCGGTCGCATGGAAACGACCGTATCGCCTGAAAACGGACCGGCGGGAACTGTTTGCAGGGACGTCTTATACATCGACACGGTCTTGTTCTCGTTAATGTGGCGCAAATGCACGCCTTCGGCCATTAAGGCTTCCTCGAACGAAAACGAACAGCCAAGGACGAAGGTGACAAAATCGTCACGCCACAAGTCCTTAATATCAGTCACCTGATCGGCAAGTTCACCATCGCGGTAAACATTGTAGCGAGAGATATCAGTGCGAATATCAACATCCGGGCCAAGTGTCGGCAACAAAGGGTCACCGGTGCCAGACACCCCGACCAATGGACATGACTTGGGGTTACGCTGGCAAAACCGGAAAAAATCCATGGCATAGTCGGTCGGCAGAATGACCACATTGCCTTGCAGATAACCAAGCGACATACCCGCCGTCTGTTCGTCGAGTTGGTTCTGGCGGTTCAGGCCACGAATTTTACTTGGCAAGGCCGTTCGCAAGTCATGCGACACACCAGCAAAATGAACACCTGCCCCCTGCCCCCCATCAGTCGCCCGTAACATTTCCATGGACATTAAGACGCCCTCCCCCCAACGGATCGAAAACAATAAGTGAAGATCGCATATTCGCGCCATAATGACGAATTATTAAAACTTCGCCGTAGTGATAACTTTTTTTTATCACGCATTTTGCTCAAACTGATCAGCGGCGGCGGTCGCGTGAACGGCGATTTGTTCGGTCAGCAGATTGTGCGGCGTGCGCGGGTAAGAGGCGGTAAACACCAGATCAGACGGTTTCCACGAACTTGAAATCAACACCAACTCACCGGTCTTGAGCTCGCTTTCAATGCACGCCAAGGGGAAAATGCCGACCCCGATCCCGTCAATTGCCATGCGTTTGCAGGCAGAAAGCGACGACGATGGGAAAATGCGCACGGGTTCGGGCGCGGCCCCTTGCAGATAGGTTCTGATTTCAGCGAAGGGACGGGTGTTGCGGGCAAAGGTAATGATTGATTCCTGGGCGATGCGGTTAATCGCCACATTGCCGCTCGGAAGGTTCAACTGCGGGCTTGCCGCCCATACCAACGGATAGGCGCACAGATCAATGTTCTCGATATTGTAGTCTGAAATCGGTCCCAATAGGAACGCAAGGTCCATGGACCTTTCGATCAACTCATTGCGCAGGTTTGTCGTCACATCGACGGTGATTTCAATATCGACCAGAGGGAACATCCGGTGCACGCGGTTTAGGAAATCAGACAACCACGTATGGACAATGGTTTCCGATACCCCAAGGCGAAGTACACCGGACAGGGCCTCAGCGGCACAGGCCTGCTCTTGCAACTCTTCGGACATGAGCAGGACCTTCTCAGCGTAGGGAAGGATTTTGTGGCCCATTGCCGTCAGCGCAATAGACCCGCTTCGTCGCTCAAACAGCTTCGCCCCGAGACTGTTTTCCAGGCTGGCAATGCGCGACGATACAGCAGGCTGCGTCGTGCACAACCGAGACGCCGCCTTGCGGAAGCTGCCCAATGTCGCCACCCAAATGAACGTCTCAAGCTGTTTGAGTTTCATAACCGTTCAGGGTCAGTCAGCCGCCGCAACGATCATAATTTCAACCAGATAATCCGGCGTCGCCAGACGGGATTCACCCGCTGCCCGCGTTGGTGTATCACCCGGAACCACCCAACTATCCCAGACGCCATTCATTTCAGCAAAATCATCCATTGACGCCAGCCAGATTGTTGCCGAAAGAACTTTCGATTTATCGCTGCCGGTATCAGCCAGCAGTTGGTCAATTTTAGCCAAAATAGTCGCCGTCTGTTCGGCAACGCTTTCACCAGGGTTACCAACCTGCCCGGCCAGATAAATGGTGTTGTTGTGGACAACTGCCTGGCTCATACGAGCCCCTACGCCAAACCGTTTAATCGTCATCAAGGGTCTCCTTCAAAAATTGCCATGCCTATCCCCACAATGCGGGGGCGGGCGGGTGAATGATACTTCCGTCGTAGTCGAGCCCAGGTTGACGGTCCCGGGCCAATAACAAAGGACCGTCAAGATCAACAAAACTTGCCATTTGGGCAATTACCAGTGCCGGGGCCATGGCAAGAGAGGTGCCAACATTACACCCAACCATAATGCCGAAGCCCAGCGATTTTGCGTGTTCTGCAAGGGCCAGGGCTTCGGTCAGGCCGCCCGTCTTATCGAGCTTGATATTCACAAAGTCATATTTGCCAACAAGCCCGTCAAGCGAGCCCCGGTCAAGACAGGATTCGTCGGCGGCCAGCGGTATGGGGCTGGTGAAGTTGCTTAGCATCCCATCCTGCCCGGGGACAAAGGGTTGCTCGACAAGCTCCACACCCAAAGCCGCCAATTTCGGCAGATAGTCGACCAACTGAGCTTCGCTCCAGCCGGTATTGGCATCGACCGAAATTCGTGCGTCCGGTGCCGCCGCGCGCACTGCCGCCACCCGCTCAGGATCTCCGTCGCGACCGATCTTCAGTTTAAGGATCGGACGGTGGATGTTGGCTTTGGCGTCTGCCGCCATTTTCTCAGGCGTGTTGAGGGAAATTGTGAACACCGTCGTCACCGGTGCCATTGGCTGCTCAAAACCGACCAACTGATCAAGCGGGATGGCGGTGGTTTTGGCCAGCAAATCCCACAACGCACAATCAATCGCATTGCGCGCCGGTCCGGCTGGCATCAGCGTTTGCAAGTCGTCACGATCCAGTCCGGCCTCAATATGATGACGGACGGCTTCGACATCATCGACAACCGCCGCGCATTCAGCAAAAAACTGATCGGCCCGCTCACATTCGCCACGGCCAACCACCCCGCCCTGATCAATTTCAACAACAACGACCTCGCCGTGTTCCTGCGTTAGGCGGGAAATCACAAACGGTTCATGAAGCGGCCATTGCTCCGCCGTGACCGTCAACCGCCTCACGTGATTTTCTCCAGTGCATCAACCAGTTTGCCAACCCCAGTGCGGACCGGATCGACCACAGGAACGCCGTGGTGATCTTCAAGCGCCGCCATTTGTGCGCGCGCCTGGTCTTCATCAAGGGGAGATGAATTCACCGATATGCCCAACAAAACGGCGTCCTTATTGGTTCGCCGCGCCAGGTGAAGGTTGGTGGAGATAACGTCATCCAAGTCAGGAAGCGGGAAATCGGCGTAATCACCATCGACCGTCAGACGGCCAAGTTCATGGCACACGACCAGCGCGTCGGCCTGCGCACCGTGCAGCAGCCCAAGACTGACCCCGGCATAGGCCGGATGGAAAAGCGATCCCTGCCCTTCAATCACATCCCAATGATCGGCGGCATTGTCTGGTGTCAGGACTTCGACGGAGCCGGCTAAAAAATCAGACACCACGGCGTCCACGGCGATACCATGGCCCTCGATCAGAATTCCGGTTTGCCCGGTGGCGCGAAAGGTTGACGGGATGCCACGCTGACGAAGTTCTGCATCAATCGCCAGGGTCGCATACATCTTGCCGACACAACAATCGGTTCCGACACTCAACAGTCGTTTGCCTTGGCGTTTCTTGCCGGTGCCGCAGGGCAGGTCGCTTGGCGGTTTTCGGACATCGATTATATTCTGCCCGGTCCGGCGCGCCGCGTCAGCCAGTGCGGGAATGTCGGCCAGACGGGTATGCAAGCCACTGGCGATATCCATACCGGCCTCAAGCACCGCAACACAAATCGACACCCAGCTGTCCGGGAAGCTGCCGCCAAGCGGCGCAAGCCCAATAACGAATGTGCCCGCCCCGGCATTAGCCGCGTCCTGCACAGACATGTCGGCAAGCCCAAGATCGACAGTGGCTTGCGTTAGCCGTAATTGCGCCAAACAATGTCCGGGCCGCCAATAGGCGATACCGGCTGCGGTCTTTGCATCGATCTCCTGTTCCGCATCACCAAGAAACAAAAGATAGGGTTTTCGCAGGTCAATTAGATCAGTCATGGGCTCGTTACCAAAGGGGGGATTTCTTACCAAAGTTGGGGGGTCTATACTAAAGCGGCCTTAAAAGGTGTGGGGTAGGTTCGGCACCGCCAGCGTCAGCCAACCCAGAACGCCTTTTCAAGATCGCTGAATTCCGCTGTTGGCCCCTCAAGTTTATTCCGACCAAGTTCCAGAACATACACATAATCGGCAATCTTCAAGGCCTGGCGAATTTCCTGATCGACAAGCAGGATCGTCAGGTCATGGTTGGCGGTCAGGCCCGCAAGCATTTCGTAGACCTCAGACGCCAGCATCTTTGACAGACCCGCAGTCGGTTCATCGACCAGCAACATTTTTGGTTCCGCCATCAACGTTCGGCCAATTTCGACCATCCGCTGCTGACCACCAGACAATTCGCCGGTCACCTGACCCCGCTTGTCCCGTAAAACAGGAAAGCGCTCAAAATTGGCCTCGATTTTTTGCCGCACCTGGGTTTTGTCCTTACGGAAAGTCCAGCCGCCAAGTTCCAGATTCTCCTCAACCGTCATGTCTTTAAAGACACCGGGTTGTTGGGGAATATAGGCCAGGCCTTTAAGAATTCTTTGGTGGGTGGGCACATCAATTATGTCCTCACCGTCCAGCAAAATTGTTCCGGCGTTGGGACGCAGAAAGCCGAAAATCGCCTTCAGGGCCGTTGATTTACCAACACCATTGGCGCCGAGGATGGTCGTAATCTGATTTTTGCGGGCCTTGATGTTGAGGCCCTGAAGAATATTAAGATCCTTGTAATAGCCGACATCAAGGCCGGTCGTTTCAAGAACTGCAGGCGCGTCAGCGATGCCAGACATTAATTGGCCTCCTCATCTTCATCATCATCGGTTCCGAGATAGGCCTCAATCACCGTTGGGTCGCGTTTAACATCACCCGGCGCACCATCAGCAATCAAGTCGCCGTAATTGAGCACCAGAAGGCGATTGCAGAGGGAAAAAATCGAGTCCATTTGGTGACTGATCAGGATGATCGCCGTCCCCGATTGGTTCACACGTTCAATATAGCGGTAAATGATTTCCATCAGTTTGGGATGAACCCCGGCGAACGGTTCGTCGAGAATGATCACTTCCGGATTAAGCATCAACAACCGCCCGAGCTCGAGCAGTTTTTGCTGACCACCCGATAGCGCCTGGGCAAATTCATTGCGCAAATGATCCATGGTCAAAAACTCGAGAACTTCCATCGACTTTTCATGGATCTCAGCCTTGTTATGTTTTTTGTCCAATGCCAATGCGGGCACGTACAGGTTTTCAAGCACGGTCATACGGCGAAAAGATCTGGTCACCTGAAACGTTCGCCCCAGGCCCGCTTTGGCCACTTCATACGGCTCCATTTGATCAATCCGGTGATGGTCCAAATAAACCGTGCCGCTGTTCGGCTGGATCGCCCCATCCAGGATATTGGTCAGCGTCGTCTTGCCTGCACCGTTCGGACCAATCAGACCGACAAGTTCCGGACCGTTTATTTCAAACGAAACATCCTTGAGCACATGCAGCCCACCAAAGCGTTTGTTTAGTTTGTTGACTGTTAGTTGTGTCAATTTACCGCCTCCGAACTGGGTGCGGTGTCGGTTTCAATTATATCCCGCTTGGCAACCGTTTCCTTGGCCACATGACCACGGGTGAAACAATCAATCGCAGGCACCAACAGGCCCTTGGGAGAAAAGCGCAACGTCAGCATCAGCAGCACGCCGAAGATGACCAGACGCCAAACCGTCATGTCGACCACCACCGGCCCGATCTGGAAACTGTTACGCAGCATCTCCAGCAGAAACTCCAACAGGATCGCCCCGACGGCGGCGGCAACGATATTTTCAACCCCGCCGATGACCGCCATGGCGACGATCAGGCTCATTTGCAAAATTACCAGATTGTTTGGCGATATGATGCCGACGTAATGGGCCATTGTTGCCCCGGCACCAGCGGCCATCATTGAGGTAACAACAAAAACCATAACCTTATAGCGGGTTGTATTAACCCCAAGGGCCGCCGCCGCGTCCTGATCTTCACGCAACGCCCGCACAAACAGCCCGAATTTCGATTTTGCCAACCATCCCAGCAAGGCCAGACAAATCAGCAACAGGAAAAACAGGATGAAATAAGGCGGTAATTTGTCGGTTTTATCATAGTGGGTGCCAAACAGGGTGACACCGTTCTGAAACAAGGCAGGCAATTCCATTCCGGCTTGCCCCCGGGTTATTGAAATTTCAGCACTGATCGCCGCCCGCAGGATTTCGGAAAACCCCAAGGTGAACAAGGCCAGATAGGCAGCGCGCAACGGCAGCACCAAAAGGCCGATCAGCAACCCGAATATACCGCCCATGATCGTGCCCAGCGAAATCCCCAACCAAACCGGCATCGGCGTAACCTGAACACTGTCGCCCCAGACGGCCATGGCTTGGCGCAGACAATCTTGCGACAAGGTTGATGAGGTTACGCCAATCGGATCAAGGATGATCAGGAAACTGTCGCCAAACGGGATCTCAGAACAGAAATTGGTCGGTTCCGGCGTCAGGTAAATGTAATGGCTGAACAGGGCCGTGGTATAGGCACCGACCGCCATAAACCCCATGTGACCAAACGAAAACTGCCCGGCATATCCGGCCAGCATGGTCCAGCTTGAGGTCAGAATGGCGTAGAAAAACCCGGTGATCAAAATATGCATGATATAGGGGTAATCGTTGCCGCTGTAGACAAACGGGAACATCGCGAAAAATGCGATCAGGGCAACCCCGGCCCAATGTGGCGCATGAACCTTTTTCATCATACTTTCCCATGCGTTCCGCTGGCGAACTTCCGACCCAGAAGGCCCGTCGGTCGCAGCAATAAAGTCAATGTCAGGACGATCATGCCGTAGGCTGGTATGTACGATGCCGCTTTCTGGGCATCGGGAATACACCCGGTGCCCGCCGCTTCAACCAACCCCACAATAATACCGCCAAGAAAGGCCCCTGGGATTGATCCCAGGCCGCCAAGCACAACAATCACGAAAGACCGCATCGCCGGGATTGCACCGACTTGCGGCAACCAAGAAAACGCCTGCACCAACATCGCCCCGGCCAGGGCGGCAATCATACTGCCAAGGGCGAAGGCCAGCATGTTCATACGGTTCGGGTTGATGCCGGCAATTGCCGCCGCATCCCGGTCCTGGCTAACGGCGCGAAGGGCTTTGCCGGTCCATGTACGGCGAAGAAAATACATCAGGCCGAGAAACACCAGGACACACATAACCGCCGCCGTGAAGCGTGGGTTAGAAATTGAAATCGTATCGAACAGTTCCATGTTGCCACGGCTGGTTTTAATTAACCAGGGGTCCTCAACGGATGGCAAACGAACTTTCGGAAAGTCGAAAAACCGCCGTGCTTTAACGGGGTTGGCCCCAACAGTCGCTTGCACAAAATATTGTAAGGTAAACGCCAGCCCAAAGGTGATCAGGATGCCGTACTCAACAGGCCGGTCAACCTTGCCGGTGTACATCGGCGTCAGGAACACACGCTCAAACACAGCCCCTAACATAAAGGTGCTGACACAGGCGACCAGAATACCGACAACCGGGCTAATTCCGGGGAACCACACCGTGGTAACAAAATAGGTAATCATCCCACCGATCATATAGAATTCACCGTGGGCAAAACTGACGACGCCAAGAATGGAAAAGATCAAGGTCAGGCCAAGCGCCATAAATCCGTATATAATACCAATGATAAGGCCGTTGGAAATTTGTGAAGCGACAAACGATCCGTTGGTAAAACACAGGTTTCCGGGGTCGGCAATGGAGAAGCTCAAGGTGAAAACGCCGACGGTGGCAAGTGATGGAAAGACCATCAGCCGGGTCGTGATTTCAGGTTTCTTGAACCACAAAGGGGCCAACCCAAACGGCCCTGTCGAGGCCCCCAGCATGGCACCAACCAACCCCGTGTTGGAGGTATCAAGGTCGTTGTTCAGATAAACCCGCCGGGTGATGGTGCTGCCGACCACCCCCCAGAAAATCATCCAGCCAAGCATGCCCCAAAAGATATCAGGAAATTCCATCGCACCACCCCAACTGCGTCAAAGCAACTATTATCACTAACCCCGAATAAGTTCGGTCAGCGGCACTTAAAACCAAATTGCCGCTGACCTCACTCACTGGTAGGAGACGATCAGTATCTTATTTTTTGACGTAGATCGCGTCGCCGCTTTTGTAGGCTTTTGGCCAGATGATTGGCGAATCGGTCGAATCCTGACCGTTCTTCTGGTACTGGATCATCGTCATCGCGGGATCGGGCCACTGGTGCCACCATTCGTCACCTTTACCATCCGCAGACGGGTCTTTCTGGGTGCCGTAGGGGAAGTAGATCCGTCCAAGCGTGCCATCGTGGGAAATACCTTCAAGGGCGGTGACGATTTTGTCACCGTCGGTTGATTTGGCTTCGTTAATAGCCTGGGCAAGAATGGCAATTGAGTCATAGGCTTCAAGCGCATAACTTTCGATCGCGCCTTTGCCGGTCTTGGCTTTGTAGTCGGCGTTCAGTTTTTTGGCCTTGGCGTTCCAGGTCGAAACCGGGGTGCCAATGCGCTGAACAAATGCCAAGTTACCATCGGGAACGTTTTCCCACCATGCCTTGCTTTCCAATGCGACCTGTCCGGCCTGGAATGGAATGTCCTGCGGTCCGATGCCAGCATCAGCCGCTTGCTGGGCAAAGTTGTACCCGGCTTCACCGGTGTTAAGGACGATGATGTAATCAGGCCGTTCAGCCTTAACGCGCTCAATGATACCCGAGAAGTCCTGGGTTCCGATATCAACACCGAAGGTGACGGCCTTAACATTGCCGGTCGCCAGACCTTTGGTCGTTTCTTCCGCTGCCGGAATACCGTAATCGGTATTTTCGGTGATGATCGCGACTTTTTTGACATTCGGAACCAGAAGTGCGGCTTTCCAAAGGGTCGCTGATGCCCATGAACTTAACGGGGCAATACGGAAGATATATTTCTGTTTGTCACCGGTGATCGTGTCGTTCCAGGTTTCGGCAAACACTGTCGGCACCTTACGCGCGTTGGAGATGTCCTTAGAGGCAACACCAACAGAGCTATGATAACCGCCACCGACGGCAACAACCCCATCCTGGGTGATCAGTTTTTCCATAATACCGGCAGCTTTTTCCGGCAAGCCTTCGGTATCGGCGATGACCACTTTGACATCGCAGCCCAACACCCCGCCACCGGCGTTGATATCGCGTTCAGCAAACAACATGGCATCGCGCATGGCTTCACCACCGCCAACTGCGCCTGGGGCGGATAGGGGTGCCAATCCTCCAATCTTAATCGGACAACTTGCCGCCATGGCGCTGGTCGCCGACAACGACATCGTTATGGCAGCGGCAATTCCGGCTACCGAATATACTGTTTTTTTCATCTTTGGGTCTCCCTGTTATATCGTTCGAGTTATCTGGCTGTCTTTAATGGGTTGCCAGTATTTTGCCGGGTCTTGTCGCTGGTATATCCAGCTTTGTTTTACCCAACCTTGATATCGTGAACACAAATTTTCCAAAACGCTAACAATTTTCTTATTATCAAATTTATGTTTGCATGAAAAGGGCTATTTAACCCAAACGCAAGGGTGCAGTGCACGATGGACCACGTGACCAGCGCTGACTTTACCCGTGGAGGTTGGTCTTAAGGCGGCGCAACAAGGCTGCTTTTCGTGACCTATTTTGACCCGTTAGCGCTGCTGGTCGGCGCCAAGGTTTTCCAATGAGCGGGGGCCTGTCCGGAACACACGCCGAGGATATTGGCATCCTCATCGCTGACCGAAATGTAACCATGGGCCATTGTGCTATCCAGGTAGATGCTTTCGCCCGCTTTCAGTCGCACGGGTTCATAAAATTCCGTATGCACCTCGATCTCGCCGTCGAGGACATAGATGAATTCCTCACCGGAATGGCGAAGCAGCTCGCCAAAATCATCCACCCGGCGGGCCTTAACCCGAACAAAAATCGGCACCATACGCATTCCCAGCAGGTCAGCGCCATGAAAGTGATAGTCATAATTTGGCGTAATTTGCAGCTTGGCGTCGCCATTTCGGGTAATCGTCCGCCGCCCGCTGATCGGCCTGATCTCGTCTGCGGCGAACAGCTCGGCGATATTGACGCCAAGCCCTTCCGCCAGTTTCAGTAAATTATCATAGGTTAACGAGGTCTGATTGTTTTCGACCTTCGACAACGTCGATGTCGCCAGCCCTGACATCATGCTGACCTGACTCAAGGTCCAGCCGTTTTGCTTGCGTAACTGACGCAGGCGGGTTCCAAGCCCATCTCTGACATTTTTCGACATCGGCATATGCGTAGTCCCAGCCCGCAGGTTAATTTCCAAGCCCCCCTGTTTACTCGGCGAATTTACCACTGTCAGTAAAAAAATTATTTTCATTATACGAAAAAAAATTTATAAAACGAAATACATCGCGCGCGACGTGTGATGGTTTTTTATCAGGTGGACTTGAAGTATGGAACGCTGTGACGTTTTAGTCATTGGGGCCGGGATCGCTGGGGCATCTGCGGCTTACGAATTGGCCGCATCGCGCCGTGTCATTGTGCTGGAACGCGAAAACCAGCCTGGCTATCACACCACCGGTCGCTCAGCCGCCATTTACTCCCAGAATTATGGCAACCGTGAAATTCGTGCGCTGACGCTGGCCAGTCATGACTTCTTCACCACGGGCGAAGGCGAATTTAGCGACCATCCGTTGTTAAGCCCGCGCGGGGCCATGTTCATTGCCGCCGAACATCAACTGCCATCCTTGGACGGCGCACTTGAAGAGGCCCGTTCCCTGGTGTCGTCGATCCGTCCCATTGACACCGCCGAAGCCCGGCAGCTCAACCCGGCCCTTAATCCAGAATTCGTGGCCGGGGCAATTTATGAACCCGACGCCTGCGATATCGACGTTCACGCCCTGCACGGCGGCTACCTTAAGGGGTCGCGAAAACGCGGCGGCCACGTGGTCACTGACGCCGACGTTATCGCCCTGTCCCGGGCCGATGACGCCTGGACCGTTGACACCAGGGCGGGGACTTTTTCCGCCCCCATCGTCGTCAATGCGGCTGGGGCCTGGTGCGATACAATTGCCGAACTGGCCGGTGTTCGCCCAGTGGGTCTGATCCCCAAACGGCGCACCATTTTTACCTTCGATCCACCGCCGGATATTGATATTTCGTCCTGGCCCTTAACCATCGACATCGACGAAACCATTTATTTCAAGCCCGATGCTGGCGTGATCCTGGCCTCACCAGCCGACGAAACTCCGTCCGCGCCTTGCGATGCCCAACCCGATGAAATCGACGTGGCGATTGCCGTTGATCGCCTGCAAACAGTCACCAACTTGCGCGTTAAGGCGATCAACCACAAATGGGCGGGCCTTCGCAGCTTCGTCGCCGACAAGACGCCGGTGATTGGAATGGATGATAATGCGGATGGCTTCTTCTGGCTTGCCGGTCAAGGCGGCTACGGCATCCAGACGTCGCCCGCCGCAGGCCGCGCGGTCGCCGGGCTGATCACGGCGGGTACACTGCCCAACGACCTTGTACACTTAGGTTTGCGCAACGCCGATCTAAGCCCCCAACGCCTCAGGTAACCCACCCCGCTACCATTCGCACCACCACCGACCAGCCGCATTTTTGCGGTTGCCTACCGGTCTACCTAATCATAGCCAGTATACTTTTCACAGATAGTATGCTAATTTTTCACTCGTCCTAAGTGTGGTGCGCTGGAGGATGTGGGGAGACGGTCGCAACCGAAGACCAAACAAATTCCGTCAAACAAAGACACCCCGGCGTTTCATTTGTGTACCCAAGGCCTGAGCAAAGGTTTTTGAATGCAAAGGAATACTCAAATGCTGGGGAATAAGCAAATGCTGGCAACCAAGACCCGATTTCATCTGATCGTGTTCAGCCTTCTCCTGCTTGCCATTTTCGCATTCAGCAGCAGTACGGTCTGTGCTGAAACCAATGATGTCGCGCTCAAAACCATGTTGCGTGAAGTCAAGGTGGCACTGTTGCGGGTTGAGCAGACCGCTGACCAGGAAAGCTTGCCGCCCCTGAAGCAGGCCACCCTGGAATTGAAGGCAACTCAAACAACCGACGCCAATGGCAAAATTTCATTTTTTGTCGCCAGCCTTGGCGGCGGCGTCAAATCACAAGCTGTGCAAACAATTACCCTGATCCTTGCCCCGCCCGATAAGGATTCTGGCGAGGACGTGGCATCTGTGCAAATCGCCGATATTCTGGCCGAGGCCATTTTGGCCGGGGCCCGTGCGATTGACGACGCCAGCAGAGGCGAACCACCGCTGATCGCCAAAGACCTGTCGGTGACGGTTCAGTTCGGCCTGACCACCGACGGCGAAGGGGGACTAAGTCTGGCGTTCCCTCCCTTTGACGGGGAGATCGGCGGTAAATATTCAGCCGCGACGGTTCAGAAAATTACAGTTCACTATAAGGTGGAATGATGGTCCCTATACGCCCCCTGTCACTGATCGGCTGTGCGCTTGCCGCCGCTCTGTTGTCACCCTTCGAGGTATTGGGCGAAACCTGCCCTCGCTTTGACTTCCCCAGGCAGGACAATATTGCCGACTGGGTAAACCCGTCATTGTCAAAGGTCTATAGAACCGCCACCGGAAACACCTATCAAGGGACGGCGACAGTGGTTGATGAGACCGGTGGACTTGCCTTGACCGCCAGCCACGTCGCCGACAACGATAAGGTCTTTTTGCTGTTCCCATCACTGCGCGATGATATCCGCCACCCGGCAACCGTCATCGCCCGCCTTCGCCAATCGAACAAGGAATCAAGTGGCGAATCCTGGGGTCAAGCCCGCGATCTGGCGATCCTCAAGTTGGACACGCCAGTGCCGTCAATTATTGCGGCTGAAGTCTGGCTGGGCCAATTGGACACGTCCGAAACGCTACATTTTTTCGGTTTTAATTCTGATTCTGAAAGCGCCGTTCATGGCACCAGCAAGTCCAGCATTCCCAAGCCGAAGACGCGGGGACCGGACGGTGCCGACTGCACCCGCCATGTCCGCGAAGCAACCGAGTCCGGCGACAGCGGTGCGCCGGTGTTTGACCAGAACGGGTTGATCAACGGCATCATGATTGCCCGAAAAAACGCCGGGCGGGCGGGGAAATTTATTCCGTCCCGGTGTTTCGCTGATTTTTTGATCACCGCCCTTGGAACCGCGCGCGCACAGTCGTCCCTGTCGAAAATTGCCGGTGCGACCAAGGGCGCCGCCATCACGATGCTGAAACCACCACGGCGGCAAGACTGGGTCAGTAATATCGAGCTGGCGGCGGCCATCGACACCATATCGGAAACGGATGACCTAAAACCCTTGATCTCCCATCATGCCTGCCCGCTTCGCCCCGCCACCCTGCAACGCGGCATGGGGTATGACCGATACGATAAATACGTAGGGGCGAAACAGAAATGGGAGTTAGCCCAAAAACGGAAAAAACCGAAAAACAAAACCGCACAACTCAAAAATACCAGACTGAAGGAAACCGCTGAGCAACTCCATCGCGACGCCACCTATTTCATTCAAAAGAAAAACCGAAAAGTCGGTGCCACACTCCTCACCGCCGCCGTCAAGGCCTACGACACCTTCATCGTCCGCGAGACTTTCACTCAACCCATTGTCATAAGCATTGCACCATCGATCATGGGGGGCGGAGTGACTTCGGGAATGAAGCCCTATTCCCCGCCCATTCGCTCGCCCACCAATCAACGCGAAATCGCTCAATCGAAACGCATTGGTCAGGCCTATAAGGCGCAGGCGGATATGTTAATTCAGCTGGCCGACCTTCGCGACGACGCCGATATCCTGACCAAAGCGCAACAATCCGCCGCCCAGGCGGTGTCCTTTGCCACGGACGCTGCGGCCAAGGCCGACGCCTACGCCGCGCTGGGCGCCGCCTCACAAAAGGCCGGACATTTTCAGGCGGCAATTGAGGCCTATAGCGCCGCCGCCGACGCTGGCAACACCTCGCCGTGGGTCAGAAAAAACTACAATTGGGCGTTCCAGAACCGTGACAATGTCAAATCGCCGACCCTGTCTGAAGACTACCGTAAAGTCGGTGACTACAAAAAAATTGACGACAGCCTGATCGATTTTTACGCCAACCGAGGCCCCGCTGCACCGACCACCGGTCAATTTTCCGGGCAGCCGCTTGATCCCTCCTTAGGACAACTGGGGCGTAACGGAATAGCGCTGGGCGGAATGGGGCTGGGCGGTCGGGAAATGTAGGGTGTGACGTCATGCGCCTTTAGCCCGCAAGGCTTCGAGATTCTGGAACGACTGCGCCGCGACCTGATTGCAGCAGGCTGCCTGTGACGTTGACCTGATCATCATCGATGCTTCAGGACTGGCTTTTGACGGCTGCCAACAGGCTGGCAAACTGTTTGCGTATCCCCGGTGCCGTCGTGATGATTTCACACCCTTCCGTCAAACCGTTCCCAGCTTCGGCCTCACAGACATCGGCCCCAGCCTCGCGTAAAATAGCAACGCCACCATAACAATCCCAGGAATTGATATGCGGTTCATAATAGCCAATGAGACGACCACAGGCGACATAAACCAAGCCCAGCGCCCCAGTGCCATAACAAACATACATGCCACCAGCGCGAATCAATGCCTCAAAAACAGGTGTCACCTGATCCGCCGTTGAGCGATGGGAGAACCCCATGCAAATGCGTCCATCCGTTAGGCTGGTCGAAGATGCGGGAGATATCGGCTTGGCATTCAGTGTCGCGCCGCAGCCGCGCATGGCAGCAAACAACTCATCGTGAACCGGGTCAAATACCAACCCAAATTCGATCCGGGAATTAACGACAAATGCGATCGATACACACCACATGGGAATACCCGCAACAAAACAAGCGGTGCCATCAATCGGATCAACCACCCATAGGCCCTGCCCTTCATCCGCCGCCACACCCCCGGTCTCTTCACCAAAAAACGCGTCCGCCGGATAAGCCAGTTCAATTCTCGTCTTGATCAACTGCTCGGTTTCAAGATCGGCCTGACTGGCCATATCCTGCAAACCCTTGGATTCGATGTTCAGGGACCCCAGATTACGAAAATACTCGAGCGCTAACCCGCCTGCATCGCCAACAAGTGTTTTGGCAAATTCAAACCGTTGGGCAATGTCGATGACTGGCATGTAAGTAATCCTCATTGTTTGTTTTCAAATCTCCAACGCCTCAGTCATGCGCTTTCCGCCAAAGGGGAGCCTCAATCTGCCGCAAATCATAGTAATCGATCAGACAATTGACGGCAGGCGTCCTGCACCAGCGGCAACGCCAAGTTTAGTTTATGACTGTCAAACCGGTGAACGGGACCAGACACCGTCAACGCGCCGTAAAACCTTCCCGATTGACCACGCACAGCAACGGCGACCGAGGCGACTTCCGGATCGCGCTCGCCCGCCGACATGGACCAGCCGCGCGCCTTAACCTCGGCGCAGTCCTCCCAATCGTCTCCACGAAAGGCCCGTAAAACTCGCGAGCTGGCTCCGCCTTCAAGCGACAGCTCCTGGCCTTGCTCCAAATGCAGGCGGATGGGATGTTTCGAATTAACTTGAAGCTGACAAACCCGGCGGTCATTGCGCAAAATGATATAGGACGAAGACTCTTCTGTCTTTTCGGTCAAATCGCGCAGGAACGGCATGATTTCGCGCTCAACCGAATAAGCCAATTGATAGACCGCCCCCAGACGGCCAATCGAGGCACCCAATCGATAAACCTTATTCTCTTCCCGCACCAAATAGCCATACCGGACTAAAGATTCAGTGATCCTCAGCACCGTACTTTTGTAAAACCCAGTTTGCGCCGCAATCGCGGTTAGCGATAAGGCATCGTGCTTTTGATCAAAGCAACTGAGAATACTGAGGGCACGTTCAACCGATCCAATTTTCGTGTCAGGCATCAGACCCCTAATTGTTCTCTTGGCATTCATTGAGTCTACCGACAGGGGTAGACGATAGCACAAAAATTCTGTTATTATCAATTAAGTTCTACCAGATAGAACAATTCTTATGTACAGGGAGAAACTGATGAAACTGAAATGGATTGGCGCATTGGGTGCCGCTTGTCTGGCAATGTCTTCCATCACCGCATTTGCTGAAACGACGATTAGGGTTACCTTACAACTGCCAGAAACCCATTCACTGGGCCAAAACTGGATCGCATTCAAAAAAATCATCGAGAAAGAATCCGGCGGCGACCTGGCCCTACAGCTGTATCCGTCGGCGCAGCTTTTCAAGGACAAACAGGTCCCTGAAGCCGTTGGAACAGGGGCCATTGAAGCCGGCTCGGCCTTCCTTGGGCGGTTTGCCGGTTCTGTTCCCGCTGTGGAAATCGTTAATCTTCCGTTTTTCTTCCGTGATGAAGCCCACCTGCGCGCCGCCACTGCCAATGGCTCGACCATGCGCAACATTCTCGACAGCGCCGTTCTTAAAGAAACCGGTGCCAAGGTGCTCTGGTGGCAGGCGTTTGGTCGCAATATTTACCTCAACAAAGGTGCCCCGATCCGCACTCCTGCCAACCTGAAGGGCAAAAAAGTACGCACCTATGGCAAGGTGTTAGGTTGGACCGTCGAAGCATTAGGGGGGGCTCCAACCTTAATGTCTGGCTCCAAACAATTCCTTGCCTACCAACAAGGGGCCGTTGATGTCGGCATGACCGGTGCGTCCGCTGTCAAGAGTCGCAAGCTTTATGAAGTCATGGAAAACATGACGGTCAGTTACGACAGCGCAATCGAATTTGTTGCCGTTATGAACAACGATTTTTTCAACTCCCTGTCGGCCAAAAATCAGGCGATTATCACCAAGGCTGCGGCGGTCGTCGAAAAGCAACTTCGTGATCAAATTTATTCCGGTGAAAAGACGATGGTTGACGAAGTACGCTCGAAAATAAATGTCGTCGAACTGACCGGTGCGGAACGCGCCAAATGGGTAAAAGCGACGAAGTCGGTTGTCGATAAATTCGCCAAGGAAGCCGGCCCCACCGCCGCCGCAGCCATCGCCGCTGCTGGCAAACTATAAATCTATCTTTCAGGTGATGGAGGGCAAGGGCATAACCACGTCCTCCATCACTTGTTCCCCTAGCGTCCTTTGGCAACCGCCAGACCTCCATAAGCATCGACATTGATATGATCAAATTGATCGACGGTATTTCAGAAGCAACCGGAAAAATTGCTGCGTGGATGTTTTTTGCCGTCGGCTTTTTCATCACCTATGAAGTTTTCATGCGGTACGTGTTCGTTAAGCCGACCATTTGGGTCGATGAAGTTGCCCGTATCGGCCAAATCTGGGCGGCTTATCTGGCCGGGGCCTACGCCCTGAAATATCGGGATATGGTGGTCATCGATATCGCCTTTAAGACCCCCAATACGATCGGTCGAAAGGTCGTCGAAACATTCGCCCTTTTAGTCATCGCCCTATTTTGCTTGGTCGCCGTTTGGTATGGTTATGAGCTGTGGTTGAAATCAACCCTTCGCGGGCATACGACGGACACCTACCTGGCCCTGCCAAAATGGTTTACTCAAGCCTCTATTTGGGTCGGGTTCGGCTTGCTTCTGCTGCAAGCGTTGGTCGAGGTGGTCAAAGTCTGGACCGTTGGTCAGGTTCAGCATGACCCGATGGACGGGTCCGACTGATTATGGCGTCTCTAATTATCCTTATGGCGTTGGTCACGCTGCTGCTGCTCAGGGTGCCGGTGGCATTTGCCCTTGGCAGTCTTGGGGTTTTTTTACTGTGGTACGTCCCATTGCCGCTGAATGCCGTGCCACAAAGCCTGTATGGCACGATGGACAGCTTCGAGCTGCTGGCGGTGCCAATGTTCCTACTGATGTCTAACGTTCTTTTGACGGGCGGTGTCGGCAAAGACTTGTTTGCCGCAGTCCAGAGCTGGGTCGGCCATTGGCCCGGAGGCTTGGGGGTCGCAACCATTCTGTCCTGCGGTTTGTTTTCCGCCATATCCGGCTCGTCTGTGGCAACGGCGGCAACAATCGCCACCGTCGCCATTCCTGAAATGACCTCACGCGGTTATGATCGCCCGTTTGTTCTCGGCCTATTGGCGGCAGGTGGCACGCTGGGCATTTTAATTCCGCCTTCTATCCCCCTAATCCTTTATGGCATCGTCACTGAAACGTCGATCCCGACGTTGTTCCTGGCGGGTATTGGCCCGGGGCTTTTTCTAGCGTCTTGCTTTATCATTTACGGCATGATCCACGCCCGCGTCAGCGGTCAATTTCAACCCATGGCCAAGGCCAGTTGGCCGGAACGGCGCCAGACCACGCTCATGGCCCTACCGACAATTATCCTGGCGGCATCGATCATTGGTTCAATCTATCTCGGCATCGCGACGCCATCGGAAAGTGCTGGTATCGGTTTCGTGCTTGCCTTGATCATCACGACGGCAATGGGACGGATGAGCATCCAAAAGATCAAACAGGCGACCTATGCGTCAATGAAAACAACGACGATCGTTTTCCTGATCATCGCCGGTGCCAAGGTGTTTTCCTATGCGATTACCCTCTACCAAATCCCTCAAGACATATCGAGCCAACTGGCCGCCAACATCAGCAATCCAACCCTTTTTATCTTTGCCGTCGGTTTTGTTTTATTGATCATCGGCTTTTTTCTGGAATCACTCTCCATGCTGCTGATCATGGTGCCGGTCCTCTACCCGTCGCTTGCCGCCATGGGCATCGACCCGATCTGGTTTGGCATTTTCTTTGTCGTCCTAATCGAAACTGCCCTAATCACCCCGCCGGTCGGCATGAACCTGTTCATCATCCAGGGTGTCGGCAAAGCCCCCTTGGGGGACGTCGTAAAAGGCGCCTGGCCCTTCGCGTTGATGATGTTGATGACGGCGGTGCTGTTGTGGTTCTGGCAGGATTTGACGCTTTATATTCCGTACAACCTATAAGGCACAAAATTCAACGGCCTGCGTCAGAACCTCACACCTATCTGGGCACCGTCCAAGCCGCCAACATCGTTCAGGACAATTTTGGATAACGTAAAATATCTTTCGCACTTTGAATTTTTTCCCATCCACGGGGGAAAACCCGCGCTTCCGGTTGATTAAGGCGTCCACAGTTCGATGTTGCGCCATGGTTCTGGAACAGACAGTTTCCCCTCATGAGGTGTTTTTGCATCGCACAGGTGAATGGACTGCCATGCGTCTCGCCAGTCCGGCGGTAATGGATATGGTGCAACGACTTTGCCCTCTGCCTCAAATCCAAAGCGACTGTAATAAGCCGGGTCGCCGAGAACTAAGACATAACCAATTTTTGAGTTTTTCAGGTAATTAAAACCCGTCTGAATCAAGCCGCTTCCAATCCTTTGTTTATGCAAAGTTGGGGTGACCGCGAGCGGCGCTAATAGCGCGACCTTATCCTTCCCTCCCTCAACGTGGCAAAACGTGAAACAGATATGCCCTACGATTACGTTGTCATGCATGCCAACAAGCGAGATTACGCTCTGCCCAAGATCCAGAAGTTCACTCACAAGCGGGAACATATCCTCGCCAGGGAAAGCGTCCACATACAGTTGTTCGATCGCCGCAGCGTCACTGCGGCGGCTTTCACGAATTTCAAGTTTACCAATCATTTTTTCGTCATAGATATGTTTTGCGGTTATGGCACGACAAATGCCTGTTTATGGCTAAAAAATCGCCATCTACTTTCCCACATACTTATGGCCGTTGCTATGGCTTTAGCAGACATCAAGGGTTGGAATAGTGGTCATGGCCGGGCGCGTACAATAAGGCGGGCATATTACAATAATCTCACCCCTCTTGACTCTCTGTTCTCAAAACAGCATCCTTAGAAAAGAACAAAAAGAGAACAAATAATGCAAGCTGGATCAGGCAAACTGGCCCGCGCTCGACACGTGTTGGCGGGTACAGAAAGGACATGGTGTGAAGCTGGGCGTGAGGTCGGGCCTGATCGACGCTGGACCGCTTCTTTCTCGCTTGCCGCCATTGATAAGCACTTAAGCATGGGTGGAATCAATGCACCCTCACTTCATGAAGTTCATGGCGGGGTTGGCAATGGAGCCGCGAGCGGGTTTGTCTTGTGGCTGGCGCGGCTGGCTTTGGTGCAGATGCCCGGTCCTGTTTTCTGGATCAAGGCCCCTACTGGCGGTGATCATGATGCGCTCTATCCACCGGCCCTGGAAGACGGGGTGCGCGATAAAATGATTATGATTGAAGCCCGCCAACGGCGCGATGTGCTTTGGGCTTTTGAGGAAATTTTAAACTCTGGTCAGGCCGCTTGTGTCATAGCCGAAACCGACCATATGGACCTGACCGCCGCCCGGCGTCTGCAATTGGCCAGTGAAAACGGACACAGTTTAGCCATCGCCCTGTGCCAATCCAGTCCAGATACAAAAGCAGGCAACAGCGTTGCCCGGACACGTTGGCGGGTGGCAACGCGCCAGGACGGGTGGTCGTTGGAGCTTTTGGGTGGACGTGGTGTGCGGCCCGGAGAATGGAAGGTGAAACGTGATGCAACAACGCTTTCTCTACATCTGGTTTCCGCGTCTGGCGACAGACCGGTATCAGACCATCACCCCGTCGCCGCCTAAACCAGAGGCGACAAAACACACGGACAAAACGCGACCCTTCGCGGTAACGCGAAGTGATCATCTTGGCGTTTTCCTGACCGGCTGCAATAAACCAGCCCTGTCTTTGAGTTTACATCCGGCAATGCGGCTGGCCGATGCCCGGGCATCTGTCCCCGAACTTGTTAGCGAAGCCGCAAACACTGATGCCGACCGGAACCTGTTACGCGACATGACTAAATTTGCCGAACAGTTTTCCCCATGGGTCGCCATTGATGGCCCCAATGAGGTCACCGGTGAGGGCGGGCTGTGGCTGGACATGAGCGGCGGTGCCCACTTGTTCGGTGGCGAGCGGGCCTTGATGGCAACGGTTCATCAAAAGTTTCAGACGTTTGCTTGCACGCAACGCTTAGGTTTGGCCGATACTGCGGCGGCGGCCTGGGCGGCGGCACGCCACCATACGGACGGCGGCCTTGTGGAAAGCGGCGCAACCCGTGAGACCATCGCCCCGTTCCCGCTCGACGCCCTGCGGTTGCCCCCTGAAACCATACGGGTGCTGAACCGGCTGGGGTTTCGCCGCGTTGGCGATCTTTACCCCATTCCCCGGGCCAATATGACCACCCGTTTCGGACCTGATGTGGTCTTGCGTCTGGACCAAATTCTCGGGCGCTTTCCTGAACATCTGGCTTTTGAGCAAGACCAGCAGGTCTATGAGGTTCGCCAGCAATGGCCGGACCCTCTGGGCGGTGCCGACATGATTGAGGCCGCAGTGCAGGCTTTATTGGAGAAATTATGTCAGACCTTGCGCAAGGATGGCCGGGGACTGCGCAGTCTGGGCTTGCGGTTTCAGCGGGTTGATAACACGACGACCACCCTGATATCTGCCACCAGCGCACCCAGTCAGGACCAGAGCCATTTGATGCGCCTGCTGCGCGACCGCCTGCCCGGGGTTGATGCCGGGTTTGGCATTGAGGCCATCCTGATCAAGGCTTTTCAGACCCAACACCTGGACACCGAACAGGGGATTCTGATCGACAGCGATGATACAATCGGTGACCCTGAAACCCGTCATCGGCTGGTTGACCGCCTGGCCCAGCGGCTTGGTGCACATAGCGTTTATCGGTTTGCTCAACGCCAGAGTTACCTTCCGGAACGCGTTCCGCTTCGCCTGCCCGTCTCGACACCCGCTTCAGGAAAAAACCAACCAACCACCCCCGCCCCGTACAGGCCCGTACGGCTCATCACGCCAGCGGAGGATGTGGAGGTTCTTGCCTTTGAGCAGGACAAACCGACCCAATTGCGTTGGCGACGATTGACCTTACACGCGGCTGCTGTTCAGGGGCCAGAGCGGATCATGCGTGAATGGTGGCGCGATTTGCAACTCAACCCCTGGGACCACAAGCTAAAGCGGCGCGACTATTACCGCTTCGATGATCACAAGGGACGCAGTTTGTGGTTATGCCGGATTTCCGAAAAACAGAACCGCCAACGCTGGTTCGTTCAGGGCTGGTTTGGTGACCCCCTGCAATGAGCGTTTATGCGGAACTGCAAACCATCAGCAATTTCAGTTTTTTGCGCGGTGCGTCCCATCCTGACGAGCTTATTTTGGCCGCCAAAATGAAGGGCCTGAGCGCCATTGCCATCGCCGATCATGACAGTTTTGCCGGAGCCGTACGCGCCCATGTGGCGGCAAAGGAACAGGGCGTGCGATTTATTCCAGGCGTGCGTTTAAACCTTCGTGATACCCTGCCCGTGCTGTGTTACCCGACGGACCGCGCCGCCTATGGTCGGTTATGCCGCCTGTTAACGCTGGGCAAACGCCGCGCCCCCAAAGGAGACTGTGAACTTTATCTGGGAGATTTGGCCGATCACCGTGACGGATCGCTGATCATCGCCGTGCAGCCAACGGCCCCTGATCCGGATGTACAAACACAACTCAACGACATGGCAACCCTTCTTAAAGGTCAGTTCTGGTTATCCATAAATCGGCATTTTGATGCCTTTGATGCCGACCGGCTGGCGTTTAGTGAAGGCGTGGAACGCGACCTTGGCATTCCCGTGGTGGTCACCAACGATGTGCACATGCACAGCCAAGTCCGCAAGGCCCTGCATGATGCACTGGTCTGTATTCGCGAACATTGCCAACTGGAAAACGCCGGATACCACCTGTTCCCCAATGCCGAACGGGTGATCAAATCACCGGATCAAATGACGACGCTGTTTCCCGATCACCCGCAATGGCTGAGCCGCACGGTTGAGATTGCCGAGGCCTGCACGTTTAGTCTTGATGAACTGCGTTACCAATATCCCGATGAAGGGAACGGTGAAGAACGTCCACAACAGCGCCTCTCCCGCCTCGCCTGGGACGGTGCCAAGACGCGCTACCCGGACGGTCTCTCACAAAAGGTGCAAGACAGTCTGGTCAAGGAATTGGCCCTGATCGACCGCCTTAAATACGCCCCCTATTTCCTCACCGTTTACGACATCGTTTCTTTTGCCCGCGGCGAAGGTATCCTGTGTCAGGGGCGCGGATCGGCGGCGAATTCCGTTGTCTGTTACTGCCTGTTCATTACCGAGGTCGATCCGGAACGCATTGATTTATTGTTCGAACGCTTCGTCAGTGCAGCGCGTGACGAACCACCTGATATTGATGTGGATTTTGAACACGAACGCCGCGAAGAAGTGATCCAGCACATCTATCAGCGTTATGGCCGTGAGCGTGCCGGTCTGACGGCGACAGTGATTAGCTACCGGGCGCGAAGTGCGGTGCGTGAAATCGGTAAAATTTTCGGGCTCACCGATGATGTCCTGACCCGTCTGGCAAAAACCATTTGGGGCTGGAGCAACAAAGGTGTTGAAGGCAAACACATTGTTGAAGCCGGACTTTCAGCCGATGACCTGAAGGTAAAAACCGTAATTGAACTCAGCCAGGAACTGATGGGATTCCCAAGACACCTTTCCCAGCACGTCGGCGGGTTTGTGATTACGCAGGGACCATTGACCGAACTGTCCCCCATTGCCAATGCGGCCATGGCAGACCGGACAACAATCGAGTGGGATAAAAACGACATCGATGCACTGGGGATCCTGAAGATAGATGTGCTGGGACTTGGTATGTTGAGTTGTATTCGTAAATCCTTCGAGCTGTTGAGGGACCACAAAAAAATTGACCTGACTTTGGCGACGTTACCGGAAGAAGACCCGAAAGTTTACGAAATGCTGACAAAAGCCGACGCCATCGGCGTCTTTCAGGTCGAATCCCGTGCCCAGTTGTCCATGCTGCCACGCCTTAAACCCAAAAAATTCTACGATCTGGTTGTCGAGGTCGCCATCGTCCGTCCCGGCCCTATTCAGGGAAATATGGTCCACCCTTATCTGCGCCGCCGCATGGGTAAGGAACACGTTGACTACCCATCCGAAGAACTGCGTGCCGTCCTTGAAAAAACCTACGGCGTCCCTTTATTTCAGGAACAGGCCATGCAAGTGGCGATTGTCGGGGCCGGGTTCACGCCGGAAGAGGCCGACCGCCTGCGCCGCGACATGGCCAGTTTTCGGCGTATTGGTCAGGTCCAGCAGCACCGAGAAAAATTTATGGCGGGCATGGAGACTAATGGCTACACGGCAGAATTCGCTGAGCGCTGTTTCAAACAGATCGAAGGATTTGCCGATTACGGGTTCCCGGAAAGCCACGCCGCCAGCTTTGCCAATCTGGTTTATGTCTCGGCCTGGATAAAATGCCATCACCCGGAAATCTTCGCCTGCGCCCTTCTTAACAGTCAACCCATGGGGTTTTACGCACCGGCACAAATCGTTCGCGATGCACGTAATCATAACATCGCCGTCCTGCCCGTGGACATCAACATCAGCCTTTGGGACAATCAACTGGAAAACCGTAAGGGACTTCCCCCGGCCCTTGCCCTTCGCTTGGGTTTTCGCCAGATCAAGGGCGTTGGTGAACTGGATGCACTGGCCCTCATATCGGCCCGTCCGGAAGGGGGCTTTTCCGACCTGCATATTTTAGCCCGTGACAGTGGAATTTCCGCCCGCGCATTGGAAAAACTGGCCGAGGCCGATGCTTTCACGTCTTTAGGCTTAACCCGCCGCGATGCGCTTTGGGCTGTGCGCCGATTGGGGCGCGGACACAAAATTCCACCCGCCCTGCCCTTGTTTGAAGCTGTCGAACATAACAACCGTAACATGGCGGTATCGGCAGAATTTGGCCCAGAACACCCCGTCGCCCTGCCAACCATGAGCCTCGGTGAAGAAGTCATTGAAGATTACGCCAGTTTACGATTTTCCCTGAAAGCCCATCCGGTTTCCATCCTGCGCGACCGCCTTGATCAGGCCGGCATTCAAAAAACCCGCGACCTGGCCGGTATTGGCGACGGTAAAAAAGTCACCATCGCCGGGCTGACCATTGCAAGGCAGCGCCCCGGAACGGCCAGCGGCGTTGTTTTTATGACCTTGGAAGACGAAACCGACATCGCCAATATCATCGTCTGGCCCAAAATTTTTGAAAAATTCCGGCGCATTGTCATGACCGCAACAATGATTGGCGTCAGCGGCAAACTACAGCACGAAGAAGGTGTTACCCACTTGATTGCTGAGCGTTTGCTTGATCTGTCTGGACTTCTGCAAAGCCTAAGCGTCGACACCCACATCCGTAGCCGCGCCAATCGCCATCCCCGTAATCTCGCCTGGAAGGTTCAACCGGCATCACTCAGCGGGCAAAAATCCCCGCAAACACTGGACACTCTGGCATCCGAAGGAAAGGGCGAAGACGCCCCCTTCCCTGTTGATAGTCACGACTTTCATTAAGAGCTGACGTCGCCTGCACACTTGAGGCCCCTCTCTCAACCGCCGTGCTAAGCACACATCCCCCTCACCCCTTCAACCCGGCGAAGGTCTTGGGGTCGAAGACATCGACTTGGATGACGTCGTCCCGGGCCTGTTCGGCGGTGGTTAGGCGGGTTTTGGCGGCGGTGTCGATCAGGCCTGCGATGAAGGCCCGTTCGATTTGCGTGGCTTTTGGCGCGGCGTCGAGAGTGCCCTGTCGAACCGCCGCCTTGAGCACATCGCGGTCGTCCTTGGCGGCGATGACTTTCGACAACGCCGCTTCGAGCTTGCCAAGGCCCTGTTCGTCGCCATCCGGGATATAGATGTCGGATGTCAGACGTTGGCGCAGGGCGTTGCCGTCAAGCAGCCCTGTCGCCACCTCGGCCCCAAGTCGATCACTGGGCGGGCGCACCTTGGGGCCAAGCGGGAACATCATCAACCGTAAAAAGGCCGCAGCCGGGCGGTTGGGCAGGTTGTCGGCAATGCCCAGAAGGGCTTCTTGAATGTTCCAGCACGCCAGATCGCATGACCAGCGCAGCACCGCAAGGTCACCGTCTGGTCTGCCGTCGTCATCAAACCGTTTAAGGGCGGCGGAGGCCAGATACATCCAGGCCAGGGCGTCAGCAAAACGGCCGCTGATTTTCTCGCGCCGTTTAAGTCCGCCGCCGAGCGTCGCCAGGGCAAAATCCGTCGCCAGGGCAAACGCCGCACTATAGCGGGTCAAGCGTTTGAAGTAGGTCGCTTGCCAGCCCGTGCCCGGCACCGTCGCGAAGGCCCCGGACGTCATCCCCAAAACCAATGACCGGACAAGGTTTTGCGCGATGAAACCAAGATGCCCAAAAAACGCCAGATCAAAGTGTTGTAAATCGTTGTTTTCAATCGCCTGGGTCTCGCGCTGAACAAACGGATGACAGCGGATCGCCCCCTGACCAAAAATGATCAACGACCGGGTCAGGATGTTGGCCCCTTCAACGGTAATCGCAATCGGCACGCCAATGAAACCACGCCCAAGAATGTTTTTCGGCCCCCGGCAAATTTCGGCACCGGCGCGAATGTCGAACGCATCATTGAGCACGTCGCGCATGGTATCGGTCAAATAGGCTTTGACCACCGCCGACAATACCGCCGGTTTTTCACCGGCATCAACCGCACCGCACGTCAGCGTGCGCGCCGCGTCCATAAAATAGGTGCAACCGCCAATGCGGGCCAGCGCCTCCTCGATGCCTTCAAATTTGCCAATCGGCATATTGAACTGTTCGCGCACCGTGCCATAGGCACCGACAACCCTGCTGGCCAGTTCCACCGCGCCGACGGAAAGTGCCGGTAAGGACACCGAACGGCCCGCCGCTAACGATTCCATCAACATTCGCCAACCGTTGCCAACCCCGTCGACACCGCCGATCACCATATCCAGCGGCACAAAAACCTGATCGCCAACCACCGGCCCATTGAGAAACGGCACCCCCATCGGGTCGTGCTGATCACCGATAACCATGCCCGGCGTATCACGTGGCAACAACGCGCAGGTAATGCCCCGGTCTTCATTCTGGCCAATTAGATGATCAGGGTCATACAAGCGGAAGGCCAAACCGACCACCGTCGCCACCGGGGCCAGGGTGATATAGCGTTTATTGAATGTCAGGGTAATGCCGGTAACGGTTTGCCCGTCCCACTGCCCCTTGCCGACAATGCCAAAACTTTGGCCGCTGGCGGCATCGCTACCCGCCGCCGGTTCGGTCAGGGCAAAACAGGGCACTTCCTCACCGGTCGCTAGTCGTGGCAGGTAATGCTGTTTCTGCGCGTCAGTGCCGTAATGAACCAGCAGTTCACCCGGACCCAATGAGTTCGGCACCATCACCGAGACCGCAGCGGTGATCGAGCGGCTCGAAATTTTGGTGACGACGGCAGAATGGGCAATCGCTGAAAAACCGCGCCCGCCAAATTCGGTCGGGATGATCATGCCCAAAAACCGTTCGCGCTTGAGAAAATCCCAGACGGTTTTTGGCAGGTCGCGGTCCTGGGCAATTTGCCAGTCATCCAGCATGGCACACAGCTGCTCAACCGGACCATCAAGAAACGCCTGTTCTTCGTGGCTTAGGGGTTTGTTTTTGAAGGCGAGCAGCTTTTGCCACTGAGGGTCGCCGGAAAACAGGTCGCCATCCCACCACACCGTGCCCGCCTCCAGCGCCGCTTTTTCGGTCTCACCAATGGTCGGGATAATGCCGCGCACCGCCTGCATCACCGGCGCTGAAATGATCCGTCGGCGCAAGGACCGCAGCCCGAACACCAGGGCCATACCAACAAACACCAGCGCCGTCAGCGCCAAACTTGCGGGCACTTCGCCACCATTTAATCCGCCAACACTTTGCAACCAAACCCCAAGGCCAAGCGTAATCGGCACCACCCAGGCCCAGTAGCCTTGTCCGGCGTAAAGCAATACAAATGAGATAATCAGTCCACCAACCATCATCGCTTCGGTCATCGATCTGCTCCTCTCGGGGGCTCAACTAGTTGCGTAAGGGCTTACCGGTTTTTAGCATGTGCTGAACGCGGGCCATGGTTGCTGGATTTTTTGCCAACCTGACAAACAACTGGCATTCCAGGTCCAGTAGGTCCTGTTCGGTGACGGTTTCAGTCATGTCCGTTTGGCCGCCGCTCAACACTTCCGCCAAGGCGTTACCGACCGTGACGTCATGCGGTGTCGCCTTGCCACTTAAACGAAAGCCGCCAATCGCCATCCCCATAGCCGCCAGTGCCGTCGCGCCGGGCAGTGCGATTTCCGGTTTGTCTGGCGGCGTATAGCTATCCACCAACTCCAATGCCCGGGTTTTGGCGTCGGCCAGCAAGCGGTCGCGGTTCATGGTGATGCGATCTTCCGGACGCAAGATCAACAGGGCCTGGGCCTCAGCCGCCGATTTTGCCACCACGGCCATGCCCAGCGTCTCAAACACCTTGATCACGGCGGGCATTGGCCCCCGGCGGCGTTTCGGGTTTTGCACCCAGCGCAGCAGCATTTCCTTGCACCCGCCCCACCCTGGAATGATACCAACACCAACTTCGACCAGCCCCGTATAGGTCTCGGCGTGGGCCTGAATCGCGTCGCAATGCAATAAAATTTCACAGCCGCCACCAAGCGCCATGCCGGACGGCGCACCGACCACCGGGAACGGCGCATATTTAAGGGTGCCGTATACATCTTGCCCTGAGTGCACCAAGTACCGGACGGCAAACCAGGCGCGCAGTTTCATGGCGATCAGCAACAAACCGATGTTGGCACCGACCGAAAAATTTGACCCTTCATTGTATATCACCAACGCCCGATAGTCGCTCGCCACCGTCTTGACGGTTTTTCTGATCATCGACAGGCTAAACGGATTCAGGGAATTCATTTTGCTGTGAAATTCCAGACACAGGACGCCGTCGCCGATATCCCACACACTGGCCGACCGGTTTGTCAGCACCGGGCGGGAGGCGCGTTTGATGTCGGCCAGCAGCACCACGCCCGCTGGCTGCACCACATCATGATAGACACCGTCAACGCCAAGGGATTGGCGTTTACCGCCAAGGGTTTGATAAAATGCCCGCCCGTTGGCCAGGGCCAACAAATCAGGCACCTGCTGGTCGTCGTCCTCAAGCCGCTTTCTGAACCAGTCCGTGCCCAATTGGTCGATCAGCTCAAACGGGCCATATTTCCAATTATAGCCAAGGCGCATGGCTTGATCGACGGCAACACAGTCGTCGGCAATTTCAGGCACCAGCGATGCGGCGTAACTCAACACCCGAGACAGCACCCACCAGGCATAACGCCCCGCCCGGCCCTGGTGAGAAACCAGCGCCCGAAGACCGCCTTTTTCAGCCGCCATGACGCCTCTTAATTTTGGTTTTTTGGCGGCGTGATAGAGGCCGGTCTCAAGATCAAGCACCTCTTTGACCCGACCGGGCGTGTCCGGTTTCAGACGATAAAAGCCGCCCTTTCCCTTGCGCCCGGTGTACCCATCGGCAATCATTTTTTTGATCAACTCGGGCTCTTCATAAACATCATGAAACGGATCATCAGCCGTCAGGGCGTCGGCCATTCCGCTTAACACATGCGGCATTAAATCAAGCCCGACCATGTCGAGCAGGCCAAACACCCCGGTTTTCGGAATGCCCGCAGGCCGCCCAAGTGCGGCGTCGGCTTCTTCGATCGGCACACTGGAATTGATCGCATGAATGACCGCACATTGCAGCCAATAAATGCCGATCCGGTTGGCGATAAACCCCGGTGTGTCTTTGCAGGTAACGACTGTCTTGCCCAGCTTAAGATCGGCAAAGGTGCTGACCTGCTCCAGGGCCTCGGCCCTGGTATACTCGCCACCAACCACTTCAAGAAGACGCAGATAACGCGGCGGATTGAAAAAATGGGTCACCAGAAAATCGGCCTTGAACGGCGCAGACAATCCTTCGATCAGGTGTTTTAGCGGAATGGTAGAGGTGTTTGACGAAACGATGGACCCGGCTTTGCGGGCGGCATCGATTTTCCCATAAAGCGACTGCTTGAGGTCAAGGCGTTCGATGATCGCCTCAATGATCCAATCGCAATCGGCGATCATTGCCATATGATCGTCAATGTTGCCGGTCGAAATCAATTTGACATTGCGCTTGTCCATCAACGGCGCCGGATCGGTTTTCAACAGGCGTTCGACCGCCCCTTCGGCAATGGCGCTGGGGTTATCGCCCGCGTCAGTGGCGATGTCGAGCAGCACAACCTCGACACCGGCGTTGGCAATGTGGGCCGCAATCCCGGCCCCCATCACGCCGGCGCCAAATACGGCGACCTTGTTAATCGTCGTCATTTTACCGCCTCCAAAACGGTGGCGATGCCCTGTCCACCGCCGATGCATTGGGTTGACAGGGCGAAGGTCGCGCCTTCGCGTTTCAGCAGGGCCGCCGCTTTGCCGGTAATCCGCGCCCCTGTCGCCCCCAGGGGATGACCATAGGCAATCGCCCCGCCATCAATATTGACCGTCGCCGCGTCGAGACCAAGATCACGCAAAACCGCCAAGCTTTGTGAGGCAAAGGCTTCGTTGACTTCGGCGATATCGATGTCATTGATGGTCAGCCCGGCACGCTCCAGCGCTTTTCTTGAGGCCGGGACCGGGCCGATGCCCATGATCTCGGGCGCGCACCCGGCAACGGCAATGCTTTTGATACGGGCCAGCGGCTGTAGCCCATTGCGAAGCGCATAGTCTTCGCTGCACACCAGCGTTGCCGCCGCGCCGTCGGTTAAGGGTGACGAGGTCCCTGCCGTCACCGACCCGTTTTCGACAAACGCGGGCTTCAGTGTTGAAAGAACCTGCGCCGTTGTTTCGGCGCGAATGCAGCCGTCTTCAGTAACCATCGTACCGGCGCAATCAATGGCGATAATTTCGTCATCCAGTTTTCCTGCCGCCAGGGCCGCACTGGCACGCCCATGAGACGCGGCGGCAAACGCGTCCTGGTCTTCCCGGCTGATCTGGAATTGGCTGGCGACGTTTTCGGCTGTTTCGCCCATCGACATGTAAGCGGCAGGAAAGCGGGCGGCCAAGTCGGGATGGGGCATGGGGTTGTAGCCCATGATCGGCACCCGGGTCATTGATTCCACTCCGGCACAAATGAACGCCTCACCAGCGTTCATTTGAATGGCCCCTGCCGCCATATGAATGGCATACATCGACGACCCACAGAACCGGTTGACCGTCACCCCGGCAACACTTATCGGCAGGTCGGCAAGAAACCCGACCAACCGCGCCATGTTCAACCCCTGCTCGGCCTCGGGAAAGGCACAGCCCAAAATCAAGTCTTCGATGTCATCAACCTTGACGCCGGTCTTTTTGACCAGCCCCTTGATCACATCCGCCGCCAATTGATCCGGGCGCATTTTTTTAAGAGCCCCTTTGGCGGCAAAGGTAAACGGCGAGCGGGCGTATCCGACAATGACGATGGGCTTCATTTTTCTGTCTCCGAGTGAGGGGCAGGTTGGCGAACGTGATCTGCCGATACGGAAGCGTCGTCAGGCGTTGCCGCCATCTGTGCAGCTTCCGCCAGCAAATCCTTCTTTGATATTTTACCGATCAGCGTTTTTGGCAAGCTGGCGCGAATTTCAATTTTGCGCGGCATCTGGAAGGGGGCCAGCTTGTCCTTGAGGAACGCGCGAAGGTCAGCAACCGTCACCTCTTGGTCCGCGTGCACTGAAACGAAGGCCTTGACGATCTCGCCACGGTGCGGGTCGGCAACCCCGCATACGGCGGCTTCATTGATGGCTGGATGCTGGTGAATGACCTGTTCGACCATCCGCGGATAGACATTGAAACCGCCACTGAGGATCAGGTCCTTAATGCGATCAACAACAAACAGATAGCCGCGCTCATCAAGGTAGCCGACATCACCGGTGTGCAGATAACCGTCCCGGAACACATCAACATTGTCCTTGGCCCGGTTGGCATACCCGAGCATCACTTGCGGCCCTTCGACGCAAATCTCGCCGCGTTCACCGGGGCCAAGCAAGCGACCGGGTTCGTTCAAGGATACGATCTTTATCACCGTGCCCGGTAACGGCAATCCGACCGACCCCGCCTGCCCAGCACCGTCAAGCGGGTTGACGCTGATCACCGGGCTGGTTTCACTTAAGCCATATCCTTCGACCAGGGTGCAGCCTGACCGGGCCTCGAACCGTGTCTGGACTTCCGCCACTAAGGGGGCACCGCCTGAGATGCAATACTTGAGACTGGTAATGTCATAGTCGTCGATATCACGAACCGCATTCAGGGCCGAAAACATGGTTGGCACGCCGATAAAGATGGTCGGTTTTTCCCGACCGATGGTTTTCAGCACCTCGACCGGTTTGAAGTTGGGCAGCAAGATCATTGCCGCCCCCAGCCGAAGCCCAAGGTTCATGACCGCCGTCATACCAAAGGCATGGAACAACGGCAAAACACCAAGAATTTTCTCCTGCCCCAAGGTCGCGCCTTGCGCCCACAGCATCAGTTGTTCGGTATTGGCGCACAGGTTGGCGTGGGTCAGCGCCGCCGCCTTGGGATAGCCCGTGGTGCCGCCGGTGAACTGATAAACCGCAATATCCTTTTCGGCATCAATCACCACCGGCGTCGGCTCGGTATGGTTATCGATCAGCCGGTCAAACAGGATGTGGCGATCATCATCGGGGATGTCTGCAACTTCGTGACGTTTGAGCAGATGGAACAAAACTTTTTCATGGAACGGCAACACCCCCCCCAGCGGGCACACTACAATCGTTTCAAGGCCTCCTTCGTCATCAAGACACGGCCCGACTTTTTTATACAGCGCCTTCATATTCAGGGTGACCAGAATGCACAGGCCGGAATCAGCAATTTTGTCGCTGATTTCGCTGGCCGAATACAACGGGTTGATATTGACCACCGTGCCGCCCGCCTTGAGCACCGCAAAATAACAAATGACGGCGTAGGGGCAGTTGGGCAACAACAGGCCGACCTTAATGCCCTTTTTCACCCCCAGCGCCTGAAACCCCGTGGCCGCCCGATTGACCTGGGTCTGAACGTCACGAAAAAGCGTCTCGCGGCCCCGGAAACTAATGCAGACCTGATCAGCATATTTGCCTGCCGCATCGTCAAACAGGTCAGGCAAGGATTGCACCGGCACCGGGCTGTTCCAGGCGATACCGTCAGGATAGGAGGCTTCCCAGGGGTGGGCTTGTCGTTTGGCCGGCATCATTGCCGCGATATCCGGCGTACGGCGAACCCTGAACGATTTCCTAACCGCCTTAAGTGCCCGCCCGATCAAGGACCTGCCAACCTTCATGTCTGCCTCCCCCGCGCGGCGACGGGTTGGTCGTCCTGTGGCGTGGCCGTGGGTGTATCTTCCAGTGGCGTGGCCACGGGTGTATCTTCCAGTGGCGTGGCCACGGGTGTATCTTCCAGTGGCGTGGCCACGGGTGCTTCTTCTGGGGCCCCATCAGGCAGCGGGTCAAGGCCCGCACCTTGCGCTGACAGGTCGTTTATAAACGAAATCACCAGGTGTTGGGTTCCGCCAATGTCTTCGTGCAAAATACCGTGACGGTTTGATGTGATCCAATGCAGCGTTTTATCTGCCGATGCGACCTTAGTGATGATCAGGTCAGCGCTTGTCGGGTCAATCACCGGGTCATCGGTGCCTTGAATGATGCACACCGGGCAGATGACATCATCAAGGCGGGTTTCGGCATCTTCGACCAGCTGGCGCAATTCATACAATCCACGCACGGGGATATGACGGTAATTAATCTTCGGGTGCTCAGACTCATGGGGCCGAAACGGCATCACCCCATCGCCCGTCGACATCCAGCGGGTCAGCCTGTTTAGGCCATGCAGAACCGGGACAAAGAGCAAATTGCGATTGCGGAATTTGATCGGTGCCGATACCGCAACAACACCGGCAAGCGTATCACGATGTTCCGCCGCCAGCCTGAGCGCCAACGTGCCCCCGGTCGAGAACCCGACGACACAGACCTTGTCGGCAAACGCCGAAATGATTTCAACGCCGCGCCGAACCGACGAAAGCCAGTCGGTCCACGCCCGGTCACCAAGGTCATGGGGCGATGTTCCATGACCGCTAAGACGCACGCCGATCACCGGATATCCAAGGGCCACAAGTTTGTCGGCCAGTTCTCGAAGTTCGGCGGGCGACGACAGGAAACCATGCACCAGGACGATGCCCAGCCGCGCGCCGCCCTCGGCATTCAACAGATAGGGCGCACCGCTTTCCGTGGCCGTCTCCTGATCGTTAATCGGCGCATATTTACGCCGCGAATAATTGTCCCGACACCACGCATAAGACCGTTCTTGATCATCAAACAGTAATCGCGCCATGGCCACCTGATCGACCGATGAGATCGCTGCCGCCGCCTGATCGACCGCCCGGCAGGCGGCGACAATCGGCGCGATCTCGTTGGCATAGACGCTGATCGGGTTTTCCAGGCGAACGTCATGAACGCTGTAGTGTTGCTGAAGTTTGGGCAGGAACTTGTATTTATCCGGCAGGACTTCAATCAAGTCGGCGGATGTCGCCACCTCCAGATACTGCTCAAACCGATGCCAGACACCTTTGTGGATACCGTCGTAGCGTTCCGGGTTGATCAGGCTGCGGTGCAGATGGATCGACGGTTCCTTCTGGGCCATCTTGATCGCGCTGTACAGCAGCCGGTGAAAGGGCCCATGACCGATCTCGATGGTCCCTTGCGCCAACAGGGAAAAAATCAACCTTGAAACCAGATGGCTGAGATTAACCGTGACGCAGGCATAGATGCCATTGGCATATTCGTCGCGCAACAACTGCGTCTGGCGGCTCAGCATGGTCGAAACCATGCGATCAATCCAACGCCCGGAATGGGCCCTCAGGTCAAACAAGTCTTGCAGGCTGTCAACCCGCTCAAACAACCGTTTCAAGGCAAACCGTTGCCACCAGTGCCAACGGATACCGGGGGCAATGGGACGGCCAAAACGCACGTCCATATCGGTGTTCTTGAACAGAATATTGCCTTCGATCAAAAGTTCTTCTTCCGCCGTCCGCCCCATATCGCCACCAAACAACGACGCCCCCTGGCGCAAAATATTGTCTTCGTTGCGTAGCGGATAAAACGTAATGTTGCCAGGCACGACCAAGGTGCGCTCCATCGCCGCGTCGACCAGGGCGTCGATGTCCTTGATCCCAAGCGCGTCAACCCAGCGCTGAAGCCTAGGCCTATCGCCCTCCTGGTGAACCAGCAGAATACGTTTTTTGAACATCTCAAGGGTCAGGGCGATGGCCGCCGCCCCCTGGTGGTGCTTGCGCTGGGTTTTGTCGGTCGGTGAATAGATGCTGACTTCACCAGTATCATTAACCACCCGATGGTCCTTGATCATGCCGCCTTCGGGGAAAACGATGACCTTGCGACCGCGTAGAATTTCCGCCGCCAGAAACGCCAGCAAGCCCGGATGATTGGTCGGTACCGCACCGACGCTCCATAGAAACTTGGCAAACGCGCCGCCACCTTCGAACAACTCGCTCGACGCTACACACCGGCAAAACCCGCCGGTCGCCTGATGAATAATGTATTGTGGAATGACCGTCTCAAACCGGGTGAAATGATTGAACAGGAAAATCTGCCCCTGCTCGATCTTGTCGTCGGCGTCATGAACCTTAACCTGAATGCCCAACCGTTCGTGGGCAAACGAAAACGCACGAATACACCACTCGTAGGTTCGTTGGTTAATCTCAAGCTCGGGGCGGACAATCATCAATTGACCTTGTCTTCCATGCCGACGGCCTTAACACAGCCCAGCGATACGACCCCCCTACCGTTACAGGTAGTTTACCCCACCTGTTTCGATCCTACCAATGGAATTGTATCGCCTCACATTAACGTGTGTACGCATCAGCATAAACACCCAGATATATCCTATCGTCTTGCAAACAATCCTCGTATGACCCGCAGAGTTCCCCCGTCCCCTAATACCCGCTTCGCCCCATTGATTTTATCAGTTTCATCACCTGATCCCTGAGCTCACCATCAGAGATCGCGTTAAGAAGCCGGGCGGTGCGCAGGAGATTATCGGGGATTTCACGGTCTTTTTCTATGACCTCACCGCCTCCCAGGTCATCGTAAAAATAGGTGACAGGAACCTCCAGTTCCCTGGCTACGCCCAATAATCTTGATGCACTGACGCGATTGCTGCCATTTTCATATTTCTGAACTTGTTGAAAACTAATGCCCAACAGTTGCGCAAGACCATCTTGTGTCAGGGCTTTGGCGATACGCGCCTGACGCACCCGTCGCCCAATTTCTTTATCCAATACACCCGCCTGCCTCATATTGATCGCTCCTTGTCTGGCGCAGTCTTCAGACCAACGCAGCACAAACCATTCACGGCCTGAGAAAAAGACTGTAGGGAACAGGCCGTACACCACTGCTGTCCCATCATTAAGAAAGGGCAACGCAACGTAAACTTAACGGCCGTTCAAGGAAGGGTCTTGAGGCGGCGAACCGGACGTAAACCGGTTGGTCCACACGGTCCATATTCTCCAATTTACTGAGGACCGGACGGAATCGCAACCATTTCGAGTGGGCATTTCGGGTGGGCACACAATTCGAATAGATATAAAAAAATGTCTCGCCGCCGTACCCCGTTCGGCGACGGTAGGTATATACTCTTTTCCTTCAATTAATCGATAAATTTCCGAGGTTTGAAGAGTATTATGAGAATATGCGAGGCTGGCAAAACGATTAGCGGTGCAAGCCAGATTGATCGGGTGGAGCACGCTCAATCCGCCTTCGAAATTTTTGCACTCCTTCGTGAAATGGGCGTTGAGCATGTGCTGTGGCAACTCCGTTTGAAGGACGAATTGCGGACGTGGGACGGACTGCCCGCTGGTTTCCTAGAGCATTACTACGGACACCAAATGGACCAACCCTGCGCCATAGCGGAGGCCATTCGCCAACATTGGCAATATTTCACCTTCGCCGAGGCGCGGGCGACGTTTAACCGTCGCCCACACGCCCTAGACGCCGAAAGAGAATGGCAAGCGTTCAACATCAACGACGGCGCGGTCTTTTATTCAGGCAGAGCGGCAGAGCGCTCGACCATGGTTCTATGTTCATCGGGACCAATCGCACCCATTCTGCACAATCGAGAAACGATCTTTGTTTCTGCCGCGTGGAAGCTTCATCATCTTCTTGCCGACGATCCAACCCTGATTTCCGTTTCCCGCAATCTTGCACAATTATCGCCAAAACAGCATGAGGCGCTGAGTGTCCAGATCGACAATCCGGAACTGACCCTGTCTGAACAAGCCAAGTTGCTGAACATTTCCCGTCGGATGTTAGAAAAACGCCACAACCAAGTCGCCGCCAAATTTGCCGTATCGAGCTTCACCAGCGCCGTGATGATGGCCGTCAAACGGTAGTGCGGATTTGGCTGAATTATCGTATCGCCTCACATTAACGTGTGGACGAATCAGCATAAACACCCCGGCATATCCTATCGTCTTGCGAACAATCCTCGTATGACCAACAAAATTCACATCTCTCCTTAACAACGTTGGTCGAATACAAAAAACGGTCCAGAGCGCGGACCAAGTTGGGTGACAAGACGCTGATCGCTAACGTGGACCTCGTTTGCACCGAATAGCCCTTTGAGAAAATCGACATACGCCAAGGGATCGCGCGAGCACGAGATCGCCTGCGTCGCCGCCACGGCACCGTTTTCGTGGTCGGGTAACATGGAATGATCGATTGCGGGAACGACGATGTCCCCACCGAAAACACTGCGCTCCAGAAAACCATTGTGGTCCATATCCGCGTCAGTTGACGTCACCGCCACTTGCGAGAAACCGTCATCACTCTCAGCTGCCCGAAACGCGGCATCGTTCTTTTTTGCGATGGCGGAGGCCTATTCAAGAATTCTACGTCGCCAAATTTCACGCTCAAGTCGGCTTCAACAGTTCTGTCCGTTTCATCAAATCCCCCTTTTGGGGAAATCTTAAAACCGGACAGATTGCATGTTACATAATTCGGACATATCACTTGTTACTGACAGATTCGCCAGTTTTGGCTACTACACCGGGCAGCATCTGCTATACTGGGCTTACTGCTATCGAAAGGAGCAAGTTGGTTACGGCTACCATACCGATCAGTATCTGCTACATTTGAAAACTTTGAAAAACGCCTTCTTTCCAACCAGTTAAGGGCGTTTTTCTTTGCCCGAGCGAGTTGGGAAATGCTGGCACGATGACCTCATTTAACATGTCGACACCTGACAAATATTCGCTCCCTAACTTGCTCCCTTAATTTTAAGTGGTATCTGTGTGCATATCTTCCTTATAGGTAGATATCACAATATAACACAGCGGAGAAAATAGCCCATGACCAGGATACTTTCTGCACTCTCGCCGAAAATTGGAGACCTGAAGGACATAACGTCCAGGCCCGTCAAGCGGGTTTCGACGCCCCTCGGCGGTGCCCCCCCCGAGGCATTTGGCCTATATGAAATCGAGGTCAGGATATCTGTTGGAACGGCACCAGCTTTTCTTCGAGCAAGTCTGCGGTTCATATGCGCGGCCGGGTTGACCAGGAAACCGTCGCAAGACAGCGAAACCTGAAGGGGGATAACTTCAATCATTCCCGCCTGTTTTTCGAAGTGGCGAAGGTAATTTGATTTACCTGCAGACAACAACTGGACATTGAGACTGGAAAACGTAAGTGAGTATAAACCATTGTTAGTCTTCATAGATGAAAGTGGCGATGCGGGGTTCAGGGTTGCAGATGGAGCCTCGCCTGTATTTGTCGTTGCAATGGCAATGTTCAACACTGCGAAAGATGCTTTGGAAACCCAACGCCGGATCAACGCCGCCCGTCGGGATCTCAACCAGAAAACAGAGTTCAAATTCAACAAGAGCCGAAACGACATTCGGGACAGTTTCTTTCTGACCGTGGTCTCCTGCCCTTTTATGGTTCGTGCGATTGTTGTTGAGAAAAACCGGATATGGTCACCACGCCTTAAGTCTGATCGGGAAAAATTTTATGAATTTTTTGTCCGCAAGATGATCCAAAACGATGGCGGCAGACTTCAAAACGCCCGGGTAATTATCGATGGTTCCGGAGACCGGGAATTCCGCAGGCGGCTGAGCACCTATCTCCGGCGTCATGCCGGTGACGGGGCGGTTAAAGATGTGCGCTTCAAGGATTCCAAAAATGATGCACTGGTACAGCTCGCCGATATGTGCGCTGGTGCGATTGCAAGGTCCTACAGAACCGACAGGTTCGAGCCGAGCCGCTGGCTCCAAATACTGCAGCCAAAGATTGAAGATGTATGGGAATTCAGATAGACAAAACCCCACCGAAGCGGGGTTAAGCTGCGGTCTTGTACCCTATCCCGGCGTAACCGGGAACGCACACCATACGGTGACAGTTCGGAATACAAGAGCGACTTTGCAAGCTGCATTAACGCATTTACATGAGAATCTGTCAATTCAATTTGTTATCGACAGCCCCTAAGGAAAGGAGCTGTGATTCTGGATCAACGACAGTGACGAGGCGGTAGCCCGCGTCGCACCCATCATGGTTGAGCAGGTCAGAATATCGCGTTTCCCAGGCGCCGCTGCCCAGGTCACGGGCCTGTTTTTCGAGCCCGACGGACGAGGTGCCTAACGCCCAAAAGGATGACATTGCGGCGCGAATTCTAGGGTCGAGATAGGCCTGAGGCCATCGCCAGTAGGCGTACAAAAACCCGTCCGTACAGTCATGCGGAATTGGCATGGTCGAATTTTCCACTGCGCCAAGCCAACGCTGACAATCTGTCATCCTTGGCATGATCTGCTCGTCCAGCGTGACAAGGTCCAGCGTGACAAGGTCCGGCATGTAGTCAGCCAGCCCGTCAAATGACCTTTCGGGCGGCGGTGAGGAATTCATCGACGACTGAGCGCAGGGTTTCTGATTGGGTGGACAGTTCTGCAGCGGCGGAATTGACTTCGGAGGCGGAGTGTCCGGTTTGTTGGGCCGACGTTTCAACGTCGGCGATATTGGACGTGACCTTGGACGTGCCTACCGAGGCCTGTTCAACATTGCGCGAGATTTCGCTGGTCGCGGAGGCCTGCTGCTCGACCGCCGTTGACACCGATGAATTGGCCTGGTTGATTTCATTAACCTTGGCCGAAACTTCTGAAACGCCGCTTACCGTGTTCTGTGTCGCACTTTGAATACTGGAGACGTAGGCGCCAATTTCCTCAGTCGCCTTGGATGTTTGTTGGGCAAGGTTTTTAACTTCGCCCGCGACCACCGCAAAGCCCTTGCCGGAGTCACCGGCGCGCGCGGCTTCAATGGTGGCGTTTAAGGCCAGCAAATTGGTTTGCGCGGCAATATCGTTGATCAGCTCAACCGCATTTTCGATCTGGTCGGCGGCAGCCTTTAGGGAGGCCACCTGATCGGCAACGCGATCAGAGATTTTCGACGCTTCGCTGGCGGTTTTGGCCGCGCCGGAGACGCGTTGGCTAATTTCTGAAATTGATTCCGTCAGTTCCTCCGATGCCGCCGCCACCGTTTGCACATTGCTTGAGGCGTCTGCGGCAGACGAGGCCACCGACGTCGCTTTGTCGCTGGTTGCACTTGCGATATCGTTAAGGGAATCAGACGACGCGGAAAGTTCAGTTGAGGCGCTGGACACGGTTTCGACCACGGCACTGACCGTATTTTCAAAATCATCGGCAATCTTGGTGAAGGCGGAAACCTTGTTCTGCATCGCCTGCAACGCCGCGTTGGCCGTTTGACCGGCGGTCAAAAATGATCCCTGCATGCCGGTTTCGATGATCTTGCGGAAATATTGGTTGTTGCTGACGTGCTCCAGACAGGCGGTGGATTCGCGCACATAGGCGTCAAAACGATCAATCAAATTGTTGACCGTATAAAGCAATTCACCGAGTTCTCCGGTCGCCGTGATTTCGGTCATCCGGACTTCGAAATTCCCGGCCTCGACTTCTTTTAACACCGCCAATGCACTATTAATTTGCGCCTTATTGTTGCCAACAATCATCGTCATACCCCTAGGGAAAACATAAATTCATTAAAGCCGACTTTGTTTTTGGTCAGCAGATCAACAACCATTTTATAGGATGCCTCCAGTCCGTCTTTTGCTTGGGCAGCACTGTGTTCGGTTGCCAGCAAGGTCTTGTAAAGCGGCTCAATGTGCTCACTGATCACCCGCCGGTTGGGGACCCGCCGACTGGAATGGTAGCCAATAATATTACCGCTGGGGTCAAAACTGGGGGTGACGTGGGCAAACACCCAATAGTGATCGCCGTTCGATGCCCGGTTGACCACGTAGGCAAAAATTTCCTGGCCGTCTTTGAGCGTGTTCCACAACAATTCAAACACCGCCCGGGGCATATTCGGATTGCGGATCAGGTTATGCTGGACCCCCAAACACTGTTTTTCCTGCACCCCGGCAAGACGGTAGAAGGTGCGGTTCCCGTAGGTGATCTTGCCGGTTAAATCAGTTTTCGAGACGATGATCTCATCCTCAGCAAAAACTTTCTCAACACCGGTCAAATGCTGACGACCGTTTAGCCCCATTGCTTTTCCCTCACATTGGTGAATGTCAATTTCATATGATTGTATGTCAAATACAGGCACAGGTGTATTTCCAAATGTTTCAAAAAACAGCTCCAGGTGAGGCACGATAAAGCCTTTCAAACCGGTCGTTTTTGGCTACCATAGCGGCTGGAGTATCAGTCAACTTGAGGATGCAGTAATGAGCAACGCGATCATCACCAACCGTGACGGGGCGATGACCCGGGTAACCTTGAACAGACCGGAAAAGGCCAACGCCTTGAGCCCCGGATTAACCGAAGCGTTGCTTGACGCCGTCACCCAGGCGACCACCGACGGGACCCGGTTGCTAGTGCTGGAAGGGGCTGGAAAAAACTTCTGTTCGGGGTTTGATTTGTCCGACTTTGATGACATTAGCGACGGTGACCTGGCGCTGCGCATCATCCGTATCGAGACCCTGTTGCAAGCCGTCTTTCACGCCCCCTTCCCGACCCTGGCCCTCGCCCACGGGCGGATATTTGGGGCCGGTGCCGACCTGTTTTCCGCCTGCAGCCAGCGCGTCGTCGCGCCTGGAACAAAATTTCGCATGCCGGGCCTGGCCTTCGGCATTGTCCTCGGCACCCGCAGACTGGCCAGCCGCATCGGCATCGACGCCACCCGGGAAATCCAAAATGCGTGTAGAACCTTTGATAACGAAGAAGCCCTGCGCCTCAATTTCGCCAGCCAAGCCGCCGAACAGGCAGACTGGCCAACGGTCATCTCCACGGCCAAAGACGCCGCCGAAATCATCCCGGTTGAGTCGAGCATTACCTTGTTTGACATCACCGCCCCCGACACCCGCGCCGAAGACATGGACGCCTTGGCCAGATCAGCCAGCCGCCCCGGCCTCAAAGACCGCATCAAAGCCTACCGCGAACAGACACTGAAAGCGGCGGGAAAAGCGTAAACACGACAAAAACAGGCGGTGACCGGAGCCGCTGCCTGAGACTGCCGACAAAGCATTGGTTTTCACTTGACCTTAGATTATGTTCACCATACGTTCTTATTTGGTGGCACTATAAATTGAGGTGTGCGATGATCAACGGAAGCTGTCTTTGTGGGAAAGTTAAATTTCAAATCGTCGGCGAACCGTTTTCGTTGAGCTATTGTCATTGTTCCAGGTGCCGCAAGGCTGCGGGTGTTTTCTCGGCAGTTTGCGGGTGTTTTCTCGGCAGTTTTGGTCGGCAAAGCTGATGATCTTTTGGTTACCGAAGGTCACACCGAAATCGCTAAAGTCTCGCCTGGACCAGACTGGAAGTTTGAGCGTTGTTTTTGCAAGGAATGCGGCACATCGCTGGGCGATATGGCGGCAGGTGATGTCTATGTAATCGCAGCCTCGGCCCTGGATGATGACCCAGGCATACGGCCAACAGCGCATATCCACACCGCGTCAAAACCTGACTGGTACGAGATTGATGACAGCTTGCAAAAATTCGAAGGCGACTACATCCCCGAAAAGTGAACTTGAGCCGGTCAGGCTGGACCAGAGCCTACCGCGCCCAAACAAAAAAATAATACCTCAAACCTTTATGAGTTACCAACAAGCGATATAATGCCAGAATCGACAAGGGGTTTTGCCGCCCAAGTTTAGCGGCTTCCACATTATCACAATGCATGAGTGCAACCGCTACGATCGCAGCATCTGCAAGATCCGCGCGCTCAGGCGTTAAATCGGTAAAGCCGCAACACGGTTGAGCGGCTATCGGATTAAGCTTGATTAGTTTAACGTTAAACTATATTGTGATTTAGCGTTAAACTTTAATGATGGTCCGAATTGAGGGAAAAAATGAAAAGACGCAAGTTTTTGAAGATCGCTGGGTCTGCTGCAGTCATCGTTGCCGCTGGCGGTGTGGGCTTTGTTGCAACGCGCGTTCCTAAGGATGCTCTCAAACCTTGGGGGGAGCCTGGTTCTATGTACACTGATCCCATGCGTCGGGCCTTATCGTACGCCATTTTGTCCCCCAACCCGCACAACCGCCAACCTTGGATCGTCGACCTGAGGAGCGACACTGAGGCCGCGCTGTTTTGCGATCTCGAAAGACTGCTTCCGGCAACGGACCCATTTAGTAGACAAATCGTGATTGGACTGGGATGCTTTCTTGAACTCTTCACTTTGGCTGCGGCAAACCAGGGCTACCGAGCAGAGATTAGCTACTTTCCTAACGGCGAGCCGAGCGATGTTCTGGATCATCGGCCAATTGCCCATCTGTCGCTGATCAAGCAAAACGGATTGGCATCCGATCCGCTATTCGCATACACCTTAAGTCGCCATACCAACCGCAACCCTTACGACGCTGACCGCCCCATAAGTGATGACGTGATCCGCAATCTACGCGACGCGCCCTCGGGGCGTGTCCAGAGTGGTGGAACAAACGGTGGCAAGGAATTGCAGGACCTGAGGGTGCTCACAAGAGATGCCATGCGGGAGGAATTTCGTACGCCCGAAGCCTATCAAGAAAGCATCGACCTTATGCGCATCGGGCGTCAGGAAATCGAGGCCAATCCCGACGGCATTTCCCTAGGCGGCGCGTTCCTGGACTCCTTGAACCTGATCGGCGTCTTAACGCGTGAAAGTCTCGCGGATCCTAAGTCGCGGTCGTATCAAATCGGCCTCGACATGGTCGACGAAGGGGCGATGTCATCGATGGGTTTTGTCTGGATCAATACAGACGGCAACGGACGCACCGCACAAATCGAGGCCGGTCGTGCGTACATGCGCATTGCGCTACAGGCTACCGCCGAAGGACTTGCCATGCAGCCGATGAGCCAAGCGCTGCAAGAATACGCGGCTATGGTTCCGTACTACAAGACCATCCATGATCGATTTACAAATCGACCTGGAGAACGGATGCAAATGTTGGCACGGCTAGGGTTCGCGAAGGAAAAAATTGGTCCGTCCCCGCGCTGGCCGCTAGCAACCAGAATAAGGAGAGTCTAATCGTGAAATTATCCAAGGAATCTTCGGTTTTTCGCCTACTAACCGAAATCGGGATCATTGAACAATTGGCCCGCAACCAATTGGAGCGAGATTTGCCCGATGGTTTAAAAGTGTCTCAATTCATCGTCCTCAACCATTTGGTCCGCATGGGCGGAGAATGGAGCCCCGCACGACTTGCCAATGCCCTGCAAGTGACGAAGGGGGCAATGACCAATACGCTTAATCGGCTTGAGAAGCGTGGTTTGGTGGGGGTTAAGGCTGATCCCCGTGATGGCAGAGCAAAACGCGTCACCCTTACCGATGCAGGAAAAGAGATGCTAGCGCAGTGTGTGAAAAGCGTTAGCCCGTTGCTCGTCGATCTGTCGCAGGAGGTATCAAACAACGAGTTGAGCACGGTTATCCCGATTCTAGAAAAAGTCAGGATTTACCTGGATACGCACCGATAATAGTGATGAGAACTCTGCGTCCCGGTGACAAAAAAAATTAGGCAATAAAACAGCAAAAAGGCGGTGACCAGGGTCACCGCCTTTTCTCACGCAGAGTGCGCTGTACAGGTTAGCTTAGCTGCCGGGTTTGTCGTGGACGTTTTCCCAGAACAGGTCTTTCCAGCTGGTCGGTTTGGCTTTTACCGTTCCGACTGTGGTCATGAACTCGATGAATGGCCAGGCGCGGGTTGGCGTGCTGGTGTAGTGCATCAGGTCAGGGTTGGTGATCATGTCGTTTACCGCTTGAGGTGTCAGCGATTTGGACTTGGTCTGGGTAACGTAGATTTGCGCTGCCTTCATCGGGTTTTTGTTGATGAAAACCATGGCTTCTTCAAACGCCGCAACCACTGCTTTATAGGTTTTCGGATTGGCGTCTTTCCAATCTTTGGTCGCACTCATCACCGCACCAATGTGCTCGCCGCCCAACACATCGTAGGATTTGAGGATTGTCCGCACACCTGGTTTTTCCAGTTCCTGAATCAGGTAGGGCATGGTCGCGTAGTGGCTTTTGACTTCACTGTTGCCGCCAAGGATGGAGGCCATGGAGTCGGGGTGCTTCATCGACACGGTCACGGTGTCAAATTTCTTGAAGTTCTTTTTGCCATACATTTTAGCGGCCATCATCTGCAAGGAAATTGCCTGCGGAGAAATTTTTGCCGCCGGCAGTCCAATTTTGCTGCCCGCCGTCAGGTAATCTTCAAGTTTGTGGACTTTCGGATCAACGGTGTTCAGATACATCGGCGTATTGGCAATTGGCATAACCGCCTTGACCCGGCCTTTGGTTTTCGCCCACAGACGAATAACCGGTGTCAGTCCGGTTGAAATGAAATCAATCTGATTGGACAACAACGCGGCAAACATCGCCCCGCCGCCGCTGAATTTGTTTTGTTCAACGGTAATCTCGCCGAGGCCCATTGCCTTGGCATGCTTCTGGATCAGTTTCTGATCAATCACCACCATGATCGAAAGATACAAAAGGCCGTATTGTTCAGCAATCCGCACCTTGTTGACTTCGGCCATGGCCGTTGAGGTCATCGTCGCACCGACAATCGCGCCTGCCGTTACAACACTCGTCACCCAGCGGGACGAGGATTTGGTAAATTTAGCAATTTTATTCATCGTTTATTCTCCCTGTTGAAATTATCACCTTTAGGTGTCGGTTTATTGTTGCTGTCCTAACGTAACATTCCCCATTTACGGACAGTGTGAACCTCGATCGTACGAAAAATAACGGCTTCGATGAACAGGCCAATGATGATCACGGCGGTCAGGCCAGCGAACACGTAGGGGGTTTCCAGTTCCATGCGGTTTTCAAAGATGAACCATCCCAGTCCACCGCCTTCGGATGCTGCACCAAACACAAGTTCGGCGGCAATTAGGGTGCGCCAGGCAAACGCCCAGCCAATTTTCAAGCCCGCCAAAATCGACGGGAACGCCGCCGGCATCAATATCCGGCAAACGTATTGATACCCTGACAGACCAAAGTTGTGCCCGGCCATACGCAAAGTGTCGCTAACCGCTAAGAAGCCCGAATGGGTACTGAGCGCCAACGGCCACAAAACCGAATGAACCAATACGAAGACGATGCTGCCGGAGCCAAGGCCAAACCACAACAACGCCAGCGGCAGTAAAGCAATGGCGGGCAAGGGGCTGAAGCCGGTGGTCAGGGTCGCCAAAATATCGGTGCCAATACGGGTCGAGACGGCAAGTGTGGTCATGACGCTGGCGATGGCAACACCTATGCCGTAGCCCCACAACAACAACTCAACCGACCGCCATGCCATGCTCAACATTTCGCCGTTGACCGAGGCATCCCAGAAGGCCGCCGCTGTATCGGTAAATTCTGGAAACATCAGCGGGTTTTGCAGCCATGAGGCATAGATTTGCCAGATAGCCGCCAGAATAACCAAAATGGTCATCCGCCGAACCGCCGTGATGTTGCGCAGGCGCTCCCATAGTGAGAGCGGCAGTTCAATCTCGCCGATGTCTCCACCGCGAAGCACTTCAGTTTCAAATTCGGGGCGTTCGACGATGACGTGTTTTTGCGCTGGATTACTCAAGGTCCATCCCCTCTTCCTGTTCGGTGGTTTCGTAATGCCGCACGTCGTCTTCCCCTTCAAGGGCTTCGGCAAACAGCATGTTGTGAATTTTCAACTGCAAGGCCTGAAAATCTGCGTTACCGGCGTCAACGTGACTGAATTGATGGGCATTCAGTTCGGCTTTGACCTGCCCCGGATGCGGTGACAGCACCAGAATTCGACTGCCGACGATGACCGCCTCTTCAATCGAGTGGGTAACAAACAACACGGTAAACCCGGTATCATCCCAAAGCTGCAACAGCTCTTCCTGCATTTGCCGACGGGTCAGCGCATCAAGGGCGGCAAACGGTTCATCCATCAGCAGGATGTCTGGCTCCATGACCATGGCGCGGGCAATCGCGACGCGTTGTTTCATACCGCCTGACAACATGTGCGGATGGGCATCAACAAATTTGTTCAGTTTAACTTTATCAATAAACCGCAAGGCCCGCTCGTCAGCTTCCTTTTTGCTGACCCCGTTCAGCAACATCGGGTAGGTGATGTTCTGTTTAACGGTTTTCCACGGCAACAGCTGATCAAACTCTTGAAATACGACCATACGGTCCGGCCCCGGCCCGGTAATCGTCTTGCCCTTCAGGGTCATCTCCCCTTCTGTCGGCGTCAGAAACCCACCGACACCTTTAAGCAGGGTCGATTTGCCACAGCCCGACGGTCCCAGAAGGACAAACCGGTCAGACGGATGAACGTCAAAACTGACCCGGTTGGTGGCGGTAATCAGATGGTTTTTGGTTTTGTATTGAAGGGTCACGCCCTTGACTTCAAGCAGCGGCACCGCCGATTGGTTTTGTTCCGGCATCAGGATGCCTCCCCATGATCAATTTTATCGTTACGGCCAACCCATTCTTCGAGGATTTTTTGACTGTGTTCTCCAAGTTTCGGCACATCGCCGACAAACGCTTCAAAGCCGGAAATTGCCACCGGAAACGGAACCGTTTTGGTGGTCACACCATTTGGCAACATCATGTCGCTGACCAGCCCCATGTGTAAGGTCTGCTCGTCAGCAAGGCAGTCCTCGACCGTATTCACTGGTGCACAGGGAACGCCGCGCGCGTTCAGATCCTGCAACCAGGTTGCCGCCGGTTTGGTCGAAAAAATCGGCTGCAACAGGTCGCCAAGGTCAAGCTGGTTCCGGGCCCGGTCAGGAACCGTTAAAAAGCGCGGATCATCGACCAATTCGGGTCGGCCGACACTGTCACAAACCGCCTGCCATAATTTGTCATTACCGGCGGCAACAACAAACGCTTTGTCTGCGCCGAAAAAAGCCTGATAGGGAGAATTCTTGGGATGACGTGACCCCAGTTTTTCAGGCGAGTGACCCGTGGCAAAAAATTCGCTGGTCTGCAGTGCCGAAATTCCAAGTGAGCAGCCCAACATCGGGCAATCCACATGCGCCCCGACCCCGGTTTGATCGGCTTGGCGAACGGCGGCGAGAATACTGAAGCCCGCATAAAGGGCCGCAGCAAAATCGGCCACCGGGACGCCAGCCTTGACGGGACCTCCGCCGTCTTCACCAGTGACACTCATCAATCCACTGGCCGCCTGGATCGTCACATCAAACGCACCGCGCTTGGCATAAGGACCGGTTTGCCCGTATCCAGTGACCGAGCAATAGACCAACTTTGGGTTTATTCGCTTGAGGTCTTCATAGCCGAGGCCGTATTTTTTTAGAACGCCCGGACGGAAATTCTCCAAAAACACATCCGCACTTCTAACCAGCGCGTAAAGCGTCTCACGGCTGTCGGCATCACCGAAATCAAGTGAAAAACTGCGTTTGTTGCGATTAAGGGCGGCAAAACTGGCGCTGAACGCCTCGCCATCGGCGTTTTCAAGAAGGGGTGACCAACCGCGTAAAAGGTCGCCGCCGCCCGGACGCTCGATCTTAACCACGTCGGCGCCAAGATCAGCCAACAACAAACCGGCAAAGGGTCCGGCTGCGTATTGGGCAAGTTCCAATACCTTGAGACCACTAAGGGGACCTTTTTTATGTGTCAAAATACCTCCCATAACATCACGTCGGATCGTTTTAATTTCCGGGTTTTCCCGAATTTTCCCAAGTTTACCTTGGCGTACGATTTGATCGACTGAACGCAACATACCCCAGGATGATTAAAATTACTATATAGTTTTTTTTAAATTACTTTATAGCACAATTCGGCGAACGCGGTTATGATGGGTGCTCGGGAAACAGGGGGCTGTGATGACGGCACTTCAGGAAATTGCATTAAACATGAACCGTGCCAGCGACGGCAACGGCAAGAAGCGGCCTAAATACGAACAGCTCTATAACCATTTTGTTGATGCCATCGCCAAAGGCGACTGGAGCCCGGGGGACCGCCTGCCATCAGAAGTTGAGCTCGCCAGCGAGATCCCGGCCAGTCTCGGCACCATTCAAAAAGCCCTTCGCATGTTGGTCGATCATGGTATTGTCACCCGTCAGCACGGCAGCGGCACATTTGTGTCCGGCGCCCTGACCACCGCGCACCATATCCGCAATTTTCGCTTCCTTGATGACGACGGCGTTACGCTGCTGCCGATCTACTCGAAATTACTGGCCGTCAAACCGATCGGAACCGACGGTCCTTGGGCGCAACATTTTCCGGGGGTCGATAGCTTCGTCTGCATCACCCGACTGTTTAGCGTCAATCTGGAATTCAGCGCCTTCGCCGACGCCTATCTGCCGGAACACCGGTTCGGCAAGTTCCTGAATATGACATCAACAGAGCTCGATGGCTCGGCGTTGACCTATATGCTGGGCAGTCAGTTTAACGCCCCCGCCCTGAAAATCAGCAACCGCTTGGGGCAGATTAAATTACCGGCAGCAATTTGCACAAAAATGGGTGTGGCCAAAGGCACTTTCGGCATTGAATGGGAATTGGTCGGCCAGTCTTATCGCGAAGAACCAATTTTCTACCAACGGTTTTTTCTACCGCCAACCGAACGCAAAATTGAAATCAACGTCAAATAATCGCACGATGATCTGACTTTAAGGGAACTGATCTAAATGGAATTGCACGGCACAAAAACCTCACCCTTCACCCGCATTGTTCGCATCATTGCCGCCGAGATGAACTTTGACCTGCCCTTGCGCGTCAAAGGGTGGCGAACCGAATCAAAGGATATTTATCAATTGAATCCGGCGGGCCGTATCCCCGTCTTGGTCGATCAAGACCGGCGAATTTGCGATTCCCGAACGATTAGCAATTATCTGATGGAACACAAACAAGCGCGCCCGTCGGCGAGCGCCCGGCTTTTACTGGGGCCGACGCGCTGGGATGAAGAAAACATCCTTTGCATGATATATGGGTCGCTTGAAAGCTTGGCGATCCTGTCCTATTTCCGCGATCCGCCTGAAGTGTCGCACCCCTATATCGAGCGCAATCATGGTCGCATCCAGGAATGTTTTAGCGCGCTGGACGCCGTTGCGGAACGCGGTTTTCTGGTTAAACCGGCCAGTTTTGGTCTGGCCGAGGCGGCGCTGATCACCTCAATCGACATTATCCAAGGGCGCAGTTTTGCCAACCTTGATGCCTACAACAACGTGCGCGCCATCCACGCGCAATTCGCTGACCGTGCGTCGGTCCTCGACACCAAACCCGATTTTTCCGGTCGCTGATGCGCTTGGCAAAAATCGAAACCCTATAGCCACACCAACAACGGAGAACAACCATGTTTGATACCGATCAATTCGTCGCCGATTGCCGCGCTGCGCGGGCCGAAGGCGACAGCCACAAAGCCATTGCCGACCTTATCAAGCGGGCGGTTTCCAACCCGGCGGCGGTGCTCAAAGGATTGGGCGAGCCGGAAAAAGGCGGCGTCACCAAGCTGTTCCATTCCGACACCTTGACCGTGCTCAACGTGGTGTGGCCAGCAAAAATGATGATCATGCCGCACAACCATGACACCTGGGCGGTGATTGGCGTTTACACTGGGCGTGAAGACAATATTTTCTGGCGTCAAATTTCCGACGAAGACGGCGGCCCAGAGATTGAGGCTGCGGGTGCACGCACATTGGGCACCAAAGACGCCGTTCCGTTAGGCAAAGACATTATCCATTCCGTAACCAATCCGCTGTCGCGTCTGACCGGCGCGATCCATGTTTATGGAGCTGATTTTTTCGACGCCGACCGCAGCGAATGGGACCCGGAAAACCTCCACAAATCACCCTACGACGTCGACAAAAACATGGCCTTGTTTGAACAGGCGAACGCGACAGTGTCTTGAACAACCGCACGGCCCGGGCGGTTTTCAACCGCCCGGAAACGCCTTGTTATTGTCCCGACGCCAATGCCAGTCGGGGTCTATTTTTTCTTTTTCTTTTTCTCCCATTCGGCATGCTTGTGATGAATGTGATAGGTTATGCCTGCCATCCAGACCAGGATTTCGGTAACTTTCTTACCCCAGCCAAGCGGCGTGAAGATCAGAAGTATTTCAAGGATCAGAAGGAAAATTTGCCAACCGGTCAATCCCTTCAGGAAGTCGCCCATTAGATCATCAAGAATTTTCCCCTTCTTCATTTCCTTGACGATCGCTTCAAGAATTTTTCTGATGCTGTCGAGGCTGGCCCCTTTTGTTTTGCTTCGGTATTTCAGAAGGGCGTTTATCAGTTCCCATATCAAATCAAGAATTTTTTTGTTTTTCAGGGCCTTTTCGGCGATTTCCTTACCGGTCTTTTTGGCCGCTCCCCCACCGGGCACTAACATCAGAATCAAGGCGATCAATTCGATCATCACCTCGACAATCAAGGTCTCTTTATTTTCTTTAAGAAAGTCGCCAAAACTGGCGGCAAGGAGCGCCCCGCCCGGCGGACCGAACAGTACAGGGGAAACGCCCCCGACGAGGTATGCGCCTGTTTGCATGTCGATCAGCGCAGAGCTCGATTGTGGTGCCACATAGCGCGTTAGCTTGCCGGGATCCGTCAGTTCAATCACACGACCGATCCACTCTCCCGTCGGCTGATCCTCGGCGGGCAAACCCGGACGCAAGGCCTCAATCCTAAGCGTCAGATAGTCTTGTATCTGACCAACCATCGCTTCTGGCACAACGCCCGAATTGACACTTTCTGACACGTAATCATTTAATGTTTTCAGGGTCTCCCGTTCTTGATTAGCGGGGAGAAAACTGACATCAATATCAAGATTTGCTTTGAATTTTTTACGTTTTTTTTGTTCTTTTCCGACCATAATTCACTCCCATAGGTTAGAGGTTATTTCTGCCCCGACGGTTTACCGGTATTGAACCCTCGCCCCATTGCCCGGGGTCATTCCCGACGGCACGGTTAATCGGTCGAACAAAGTCAGGCGTCTGGCAAGAGGCGTCCTACGCCCCCGACCGTCCCGCGTGTCCCGTTATTTTCACGCGACCGCAACACTCCTCGACCAACGCCGGGACGGTTCCTCGCCACAAATCATCCTTCAAGCCAAGGCCGTTCAAAACCAAATTTCCGCTTTGGTATTCTCGGCATTACAGCATAAGGACAGGGCGGTTCCCTCATATCCCGTGCGGGCATTATACACCAACATATAAACTTTTGATAGTAAACATTCCTCTGTCCATATATCGCCAAACCAGCCCGGCCCGCACAAATCACGGCTATTCCATGGCTGAGGTGGTTTGACCGACAAGGTGTGTCAGCACGGGTTTACTCTTACGGAAGGCACATTAAAAAAATTCAACTTTAACGGCTAGTGACCTTGAACTATCATCGCCTTAATGCGTACGCGCGCGTGCCGGTCGGTACGGCGTGGCTTATCATTTGTTTGCTTGTTTGCCGCTGGTGCCGGTTACACTGGCACTTCTATCAAATTCAAAACGAAGGACGCTGATTTGAATCGTGGTGTACAACTTCAAACCCTGGGAACCCTGGATGGCTTGATCAACAGCCTTGAGGGGCTTGGTCAGGGCGGGCGTATAAACACGGTCTTCATGGTGTCGTTGGAAGGCATGCCCGTTGACTTGACGGACGAAACAACAACCAAAAAGCTGATCCATGAATTCGCCACCTTTGGCGAATGGCATAAAGCAACCTCATTTCAAATTACCGAATTTGAATATGCCTTTCTGGCCAAGATTGAAGAAGACCACGGTGCCCGCATCACCTCAGACTTAAAAATCAGAGTGCTTGGCATTATTCAGGAATTGTATCCCGATTATTTTCACGACGTTGATCAGTCGCGCGTGGTGCGTAGGATTCCCGTGCCGCTGCGGTTGGACAAATTTTTCGCCTACATCAAAAGTCGTCAGGCACAAATGTCGGCAAATGACACGGGTGGCGGCAAACACAAGCTGTGCGAAACCGACCTCAACAATCTCAAACAATTTTTCTCAAAAATTACCCCGCAAGACATCGCCGCCAACTTTATATCCCGGCAAGCCATCTACCTGATCAAGGGAACGGAACCCCCAAAGCCGGTGGCTGAAGAGTTTTTTGTCTCGATCAAAGCCCTGTCGCAAACCGTTCTCAAGGATGTTGATTTGCGTGGGTCGGCCGCCCTGTTCGATCATATGACTGTGTATCTGGACCGCATCCTGCTGCGCTCGCTCAAATACGTTCCCGACAGAACGTTACCCCTATCCATCAACCTGAATATCGGCAGCGTGTTTTCCAGCGACTTCAAAAAATTCACCCAATTGATTGGCGACAAAGACCTTGAACGCATGCAGATTGAATTCCGTCAGGCGGACATCTTGCTTCACCTCAGTAAATATAATCTGGTCAGTCAGGTATTGTCTGGATACAAGGGTTCAACCGTGATCGATGCGGTGTTGCCCGATACCCTTGGGTTGATCCGCCTGAACCGCCTGTCCCCCTCATTTGTCAAAATTTTTTGGCAGGGCGAAGGGGATGTCGATTTAAACGATAAACGTGACGACATTCAGGAAATTGTCGCCTCAGGTGTTTTCCCGGTATTGGCCCGCATTGACGAAGAAGCCGGACTGAAGACAGGCTTGGGCCTTGGCATAAAATTATTTCAAGGCTTCTATCTCGATTCACTGACCAAAAAAGCTTAACTCCGCCAATCACTTTTTCGGTGATTTTGGATACCAGGTTATCGACGCATAAGCGCCATTTTTTGCGCAAAATTCCCTGAGGATGCTCGGCGAGATGCGCGTCGGCTGAGCGTCATTGATGACAACAATGCCGCGATTTAAAAACACCCAGGCGGCACTTTCACATGATTTCGCCGGTATGTTATCGGCCTTTATGAACCGTCTGCCACTGCGCACGCCGACACTGATCTTCCCGCCAAACGCATTGCGTTCAGGGGGGTCAGCGGACACCGTCGCTTTCATTTGATCGATAAACGCCATCGAGCGTGCTTCCATGCCGTCATCAGGGGTGGCGTTAAAAAATGACATCGCCGTCATGCCGATGGCACCCGCAAAAACCACACCAAGGACCGCGTATACATAAAGCGATGGCAGGCCAAAAAAGCCTGTGGTCTCGGACGCTTTTTTGCGTCGCCTTCGGCGTTTTCTTTTTTTCGCCGCCGATGTTGTCGTGTACGGGAGCATATTCTCCTCCCCTTGGCGCTCCAGGCTCGACGCTTTTTCGATCCGCCCTTCCTTGATGCGCCGAAGGATTGAGACCACTGAGTCGGTAATCTTTGGCAAGGCCTGCCGAGGTGTATCGTCCGGCAACAGGGCATTGATTTCCGCAACGAACCGCTCGACCTCCGTCGGATCATCGTTACGCGGGTACAGGTTTTCAATGACCACCAGCGTGCAATGACGAAGATCATGGGCTGATTTAGCCTTTGAGATCAGGCTGATTAAACCGTCCGCCGGGTCCTCAAAAGCGGCCTCCCAGTCGATCACGCCGTCCGCTGTTTTTGGCCAGCTTGAATTGTCCATGTTGCTCATATCGCGCAGTATTGCGCAAAATGATGGCGAATTCCTTAACTATTTTTTTGGTACCGGAGAACCACACGCCACACGCCTTACTCAGGGTGATCGCGTTGAATACCACGCGTGGATGAGAAGATTTTGAAAAAACTGCACCGGTGTGTCAAAGCCCGCTGATATCAACAGCTGTTCGATGTCGGGCGGCGGCACGACGGCAACGTCGCGACCAAAGGCGGTTAGGTCAACCGGCACGTCGGCAAATTTGTGGACCCGCAGCCAAACTTCGGACAGGCTTTTAAAACCCGGCGACGACAGGTCTGCCGCCAGATCGGCGTTGATCAACAGGCCGTCTGGGCGGAGCCTGTGGGCGATGTCGCGAAAAAAATCGCGCCGTGCATCGGCCTGAACCATGAAATGCGACACCAGAATACAGGTTGCCGCATCGAACGGTTGTTGATCCGTCAGCCCATCGACGTGTCCTTCATGAAAGGTGCAGCGTGCCGCCACCCCCAGCACGTCAGCACGCTGACGACAGATGTCGAGCATCGCACCTGCCGGGTCCACTGCGGTGAACCGCCAGCCGGGATTTGCCTCGGCCATCGCCAGATCACGGCGATCAATAGCATGAACAGGTATGGGCGTCAGATCGTACGCCGGGCTAAGCCGCCATTTTGAATCTTTGGCAATCATTGCGTGGTTTCTTGGGTGGTCGTCGAGGTTAGAGATTGCTGCATTAAAACACTTGCGCTTGAACACTTCCTCCAGGTCATCATTTGGGTTTGCGCTTGAGCGTCGAATTTCATCGGCAAGACTAAGATATGACCAGTTCGTGCGATCAGCTACACGATCACCTGCCCTCAACAGCGTAAGAGCGCTGACCATACGATGACGCCGAAAGCCGTCTTGTGTATGTTTGCGATCAAAGCGTCTGACGAGAAGCACAGCTCTGCCAGCGACGTCAACGATCTGACTATCGGCAACATTAAGCCCGCATGTTGCCGCAAGTTGTAATATGCCCTGCTCGACTTTTGGATGACTCCAGCGATCATCAGGGTGACTAAATTTTGCAATCCACAAGGCCTCGTGATCTTCGATAACGGCCTTGGGGCGCGCGCCGCCCATGGAAGACCCACGAAAAAGAAAATCCTCCGCGTGCGCGATAACGTGCTCAGCAACACCACTGACGGGGTCCTTGTCTTCAGTCGTGATCAGGTCAGCCGCAATCTGCAGCTGTTCAAGTTGAAGGGTTTTATTAAACTGCCGCCTTGGCGCGGGCGGCTCAACATTTAGGCCAAACCCTAATGCTCCGGCTCGATCATCTGCGGACGCCATTAAATAATCGAATTCGTCCAGTTGGGGGTGCCCCGAACGTTTCTCGATGATCCGACGTCCCCATGCGTCCGGCATAGCGTCCCGGATCGCGCCGAAGAAGCCGCCCAATTTGGCGGTTTCAAATGGCCGATCCGAAAGCCTAAGTTCAATTGGATCAATCTCGACACGGTCAGGGCGCGCCAGGTATGTCTTGCCGTAAATAAAATGGCCGAGCGCTCGGCTGCGGTCGGCCCTGCCAGGGGCGCGAGATTGCGCAAGCACCTTCCCCTCATCATCCCGGTCCGGATCAGCGACTTTCTCAAGATCGTTAAGCAGACCAAGGGCCCATAATGCGCCAACATAAATGGCTATGGAGGTTGTCGCTTTGCCTTTTCCAGCATCTGCAAGCGCGAAACGGGACGTGCCAATACGCGCGGCCAAATCTTCAAGCCGCAATTTGCAGCGCAGTCTGGCCGTTCGAATATTCGCCCCCCATCACGCCGCCCTTTTCTTGCGGCCTAGCCAGTGGGTCACCAGGATTTCCAGGCCCTGGATGAAGCGGGTGTAGGATTTGTCGCGGGTTTTCCAGTCTGGGACGCCATTGAGGGAGGCGGACAGCCAGTGGGGGTGGCGTTTGAAGACGATGGCGTTGGTCAGGCCGTCGCGCAGTTGGCGGGCGTAGGGTTCGTCTTCAAGGGTGGCATCAATTTGGCGAAAGGCATCGACCATTTGCGGGGAATCGAACGGGCTTTGGCCAGTGGCTTCGTGGAGCGCGCTTTTTGGATGGGGCCAGCCGAAGCGGTGATAGTACAATCGCTCGTACCAATCCGCCGCGTGTTGTTGGTCGGTGTCGATAATACCGTGCAGAACCATCAGGCCAAGCGGCGACGGGTCACCGTTTGCATGACCAACCAAGGCAATTTTTTTAGCCATCATTTCCGGCGTTGGACCGTTGTCTTCCGGGGCCTTGCGGGGTCGCCCCATGGTCCCGCCCCGGCGTCCGGTTACCTTACGTTTGCGTCGCTTGGCCATTTTTATTCTCCTGCTAAAAAATTTGCGTCGGTGATCTCAAGTGCGGGGTGACGTTGACGGTGTTCGAGGGTCGTCCTGGGGCGTTGTTCCGGCGCTGCATCCGGCGCTCGTTCGAGCGGCGCGATCGCCATACAGCTTACGTCCAAGGGCCTCGAGCAATGCCTTTTCGTCCCATGACAAGCGGGGGTCGGCGGCATCAACGGCCAAGATTCCCTGGTGTCGCCAGCCGTCGCGTTTGATCGCTTCCGGGGACGCGCGGCGGGTGCCACGGCATTCGATACTTTTGTTCATGTCTTGCTTCCTTTTTTAGTGATGGCATTAAAGTCGGCGGCGCTCATGTGCTGCGGGCGCATGGCGACAATCTGTTCGGCGTCATATCCCAATCGGGCCAACACCGGCACCCGCGCCTCGGCCAACAGGTCTTCGGCAGAGGTCGGCGGGCGGTCACTTGCGGCGACGTGTCGGCTGAGCGGGCTTTCGGTTCGGGTCGTCCAGGCCTCAGTAATCGCGCCGGTAAAATAGCCGAGGCTGCGCGGTGCCCAGTGCGTACCCTTGCGCGCACGAACCCGCGTGACGGTCGGCAAGATGTCGAGCTCAACATCGAAACCCGCCGTCAACCACATGGAAATGATGGCATAGTCGCCGGTCCATTTTGCCGGATCGATCCCGGCGGCGGCGAGCACACGATCACCGACCTCGATCCGTCGTTGGGCCTGTTCCTTTCCCGACTGCCCGGCGTCGTCGCCGATGGTTGACCCGGCGTCGTCGCCGATGGTTGACCCGGCGTCATCGCCGATGGTTGACCCGGCGTCGTCGCCGATGGCGGGCTGGGCGTCGTTAACTGATGCACTTGTATTAATAGAGGGAGAGGGAGAGGGAGAGGGAGAGAGAGGGCGAGAGAGGGCTGGCACCCCGTCTTGGTCAGGGCTGTCAGCCGAGCCCACAGCCGGGCTTGATGCCACCTTGTTTCTTTTCAACATGTTAGCGCGAATTTCAGCGCTTTTTTTACCGCCCTTGGCGCCTTTTTTCTGGGCCTCAAGTTTGGCATTCATGGCGTTTACCAGCTCGATTTCGGCCCGTTCCTGAAACAACAAACCATCGATGAAGGCTATTTTTCCAAGCGATATCAGCTCCGCTTTAAGGGTTCGCCATTTGCGCACCGACAGGTTGCACATGCCCGCCAACAGACGGTCATTTTCCGCCACCCTGCCCTGCTTGGAAAAATATATGGCACACAGCGTAATGAACACGCCGCGCTGCTCAGGCGTTAATTCCATGGTTCCGGCAAGCCAGTCGTCGGCGTAAAAATCGACCCGGTAAATGGCCGTTCGTTGCCCCCGGACAATCATGTTGAGCGCCCAGCCCCCACACCCACACCCACATCCGTCGCCACCCCCCCATCACCGGCACCGGCACCGTCACCATCCGGGCCGTTGGCCTTGTCGGCAAACATCATCTTACTGCGCTCGAAATACAGTTCCGCCGTGCCTGTCGGGCCGTTACGCTGTTTGGCTATGGAGACTTCGCAGTCTTTCTCACAAGCCAGCAAATCGACCTCAAACGTCGCTTGCCGCCCATAAAACCTGCTATCGTCTTCGCCTTCCTTGCGCTGTGGTCTTTGTTTCTCCAGGTAATAATGGTCGCGGTAAATCATCAGCACGGCGTCGGCGTCTTGTTCGATGGAGCCCGACTCCCTGAGGTCAGCCAGGATGGGGCGTTTGTTTTCTCTCGACTCGCAGTTTCGCGACAGTTGCGACAGCGCCAGAATCGGCACCGCCAGTTCAAGGGCGATTTGCTTGAGTTGGCGGGTGATCTCGGAAATCTCCTGGGTGCGGCCATCACGGCGTTTCGACTGCATCAGTTGCAGGTAGTCGATGACGATCAGGTCCAGCCCCTTTTTGCGCTTCAGCCGCCGGGCGCGCTCGCGAATTTGTGACGTATACAGCCCGCCGGTTTCATCAATGTGGATCGGCAAATCACGGGCACTGAGCACTAAATCGCGGATCGCAGTGAACTGCTGTGGGGTCGGGTGACCACGCTGCAGGTCGCGCATGGAATGACCGGACCGGGCGGAAACCTCACGCTGGGCGATCTGCCGACCGGGCATTTCCTGAGAGAAAAAGGCAATCTGTTTGCCCTTGATGGCGTTCTTGATGCAGATCGACCACGCCAGCGCCGTTTTGCCCATGGCCGGGCGACCGGCAAGAACGTATAGCCCCGGCGTCAATGGGGTAAGAATTTTATCGAGATCAGCAAGCCCGGTCTCAACCCCCTGAAGGCCGTGTTTGATAGCGTGATCAAGATCACTTAACGCACCGTCAAGGTAGTGACTGAACGGCTGCGGGCCGGTGCCGTGTGCGCCGCTTTTCCCAAGGGCAAACAGATCGGCCTCAAGGGTGTCCATCAAGGCCGGGGCACTGGCCTCCACGTCGGCGGCGTAACAGGCGGCAAGTCCGGCCTCACACACGGAGATCAGTTCGCGCTTGAGGTAAAGGTCATGGACAATGCGCCCGTACTCAGCCGCATTCGCCACACTGGCCGCTGCCCCGGTTAGCGCCGCCAGATAGGCGGCACCGCCGATCTCGGCCAAGGTCTGCTGACCTTCGAAATACCGATGCAGGGTAATGCCATCGGCGACCCTGCCCTTGGCAATCATCCGGTCAATGGCTTCGAAAATTTGCCCGTGACGTTCATAGGCAAAATGTTCGGGGCGCAGGGTATCGGCAATTTTTTCGTGCGCCCGGTTGTTCAGCAGGATCGCCCCCAGCAGGCCCTTTTCGGCCTCCAGATTATGTGGCGGGCGGCGCTCCTGAACGGCGATGTCGTTAGCGACACCGGTGGTGATGGCGGTGTCGGACAATTGGGCACGTGGTGGTGGCATTAGGTCTCTCGGCTTTTCGGCGAACGGATCAAAAAAATGCCGGGGCGGGTGTGGTCGCCCCGGCAAGGTTCAGGGAGAATTCTGTTGGCTGCGGGGTGGTCAGCCGCAGCTCGGGAAATGGGTTAGTCAGCTGCAACCCGGTAAATTGTGTAGGGCGCGATTTGGCTCATGCCCAGGGCCGAGCCAATGGCGTCGGCCACCGGCTCAATACCGCCCAGCGCCAGACCAAATACGCAGACCAGGGCAAAGGCCGTGAATAATTTTCCGATAGCATCAAACATCATCTGCGCTCCTAGAAAACACCGAATAATCGATCCGCCTGACCAATCCGCGTCGGCGTTTCACACCGTCATGAATAGGTTTGGTAACCGTTGTTATAATCGGTATTTACCTATTGATTGACGGTTTGTCAATAGGAATTTACCTATTAGCATCCACCGATAGGAACGGCTATACTGCGCCCATGGAAGACACGCCGCGCAAAACCCAGGCCCAACAAAACCTAGCCCTGCTGCTTGACCGCACGGGCACCGAAAAGCAGGCGTTGTCCGTCGCCATTGGGCGCGGCAAATCTTACGTGTTTGATTATTTATCGAAAAACGTTCCGGCGCGGTTACCGGAAGGCAGCCGCAAAGCCATTGCCGACTACTTTCATATTGACGATCGCCACTTATCGGCTGAGGCAACCCCGCTGGATGCCGACATTCAGCCCACGCCCCAACAAAGTCACACAACCAACGCAATATTGACAAATTCTCAAACTACTATTCCTCATCCCGCAGATATGACCAGGGACTTGCCATTATATGGGACGGTCGAATGCGGGGATGGGGAGTATTTAGAAGTGACGGACGAATATATGATATTGCGCCCGCCAGCCCTCAGAGGGGTTAAAGAATCATATGCGGTGCGGGCCGCAGGCGAGAGCATGGTGCCACGGTTTTTTCCGGGTGAAGTGGTGATCGTCAACCCTCGTTTGGCGGTTCGCGGGGGGTGCGACGTGATCGTCCAGCTGCACGACGGCAACGGCAATGGTGGCATAAAAAAGGCAATGCTGAAACGCTACATCAAAAAAACGCCCTCCGTTTACATACTGTCGTCCTATAATCCGGACTATCAGCAAAATATTGAAATTCCGGTTGAGCAGGTCAAATCTGTTCATGCTGTCGCCTCGGCAGCCGACCTCCTGGCGGGCTGAAACCTTGTTACCGCCAAGCCTTAATGACGCAACATCGCCGCTCCGCCATCCGCACGGAGGGAAGACCGGCACGGCCACACCGCCTCGGCCCCTTCACCTCACACCCCACCTCACACCCCTGGGCTGGATGCCATACGATAGAGAGATCCCCTCTGTGCTACCCGGCCCGGTTTTTGACCTAAACGCAGCCGCCATTATCAATAGGTAAAAACCTATTGACTAATAGGAATTAACCTATTATCGTTCCCCCATCATAACACGGGGGTAACCACCATGTGCGTGACATTTGAAGACGAACTCGCCCGCACTCTCTTTCACGACGCCATCATAAATTTCCGCACCATGGTTGAACGCGATGGCCTGCCTGTGGCCGAAGCGACGGCGCGGGCAACGACCAACGCCGGCCTCGGCCTTAACCAGATTGTCCAGTTCGAACGCGAGGTCGCCATGCGCTATCTCGCCGCCCGGGCGGAGTAAGACACCATGCCGGACAAACGCCCCACCGTTTCCTTCGCACCCAGCCGCCCCTTTGCTGCCCTGCCGCCGCGCCCCACCGGTGCCAGCATCACCGCCCAGCAGCAATGGGACCTGCAAAATTTATTCAACGTCATCGCCGGTGGTGAGTGGGGTGATGTTCCCGATCCCGGCCCCGATCCAAACCTCGATCCAAACCTCGATCCAAACCTCGATCCAAACCTCGATCCCAGGCCCGACCCTAGCCTCGACCCAGACCACCCCCATCAGGAGACGCCTAATTATGATTAACCTCAGCCCACCGGCGACCGCCCGGCCCGATCACCCGGGCACCCCCAAACACGTCGAGGACGACCACTGCATCCTCAACCGCCGTTACGCCCTTCATGTCATGGTCAACGCCAGGGCCTACCCCCGTGATCTGGTTAAACGCTGTTGGCAATTCCTGCGCGGGATCGAACAATGACCCGGTTCAACAACAGCAAAATAATGGCCGACGATCACCCCATCAACGCCATCGATCATACCCCCCCGACCCGGCATCGCGACCCGGCCTACCTTGATCACCTGTGTACCCAGCCGTGCCGGGTTACCGGCCTGTATGGAAACGCCCTGACGGACCCGGTGCTTGCCGTGCATTTAACCTGGGGCACCGACGGCGACCCGGCGCACCTGCCGTCTGACAGCTTCGCCATTCCGCTGCTGCGCAGCGAATACAAAACCCTGCAATTGGGTGAAATGAGCTACTGGCTAATGGTCATCAACCAAGACCCGTCAACCCTGTGCCGCCTGATCAAGGACGCCGAACGCTGGCGCTATTTTTCGTCAACCGCACGGCCCCCGGCATGAGCCGACACACCACCGCCCGGCTTTTGCCCCTTCCGCCAGCCCGCCCCGATTCCCAACCGCCAGCGCGGTCAACCCCGCAACCACCAGCGCGGTCAACCCCGCAACCACCAGCGCGGCCCACTCTATGCGCCACCTGCCAACGCCACCCCCCTCCACCAACCGACCGCCCCACCCCAGCCCGCTCCTGCCCACTAACCGAACAAACCGGCCACTGGGGCTGGCCATGCCACACCCAGTGGCAAGGTGCCAGTTGACTGGGGGCAGAGATGTAGACGCCCCACCGTGACGATGAATGCATCTTGGACAGTCCGAGACTGTTCTCTACCTCTCTCAGCAACAAAATGCGACCATCCCAAGAGAGCCAACGACCGTCAAACCGGGAGTGCAATTTCTGGCCTGTAACAGGTGACAAGCCCGAGAGATATGGGATAGTTTTTTTCATGGTGAGCCATAGGTTTTTGTGATGCCATGGTTTTGGCTTTGACATCAAAAACATTACGACACTTCAACGGGTTAATCTGCATACACGGCTTAATGTATCGGGCAACGTGAATAATTCATTCCAGAGGATTCTGGGGTGCCAGAAAATGTTGTAGCTGACATTATTGGGCATGACTAACCTACCCTGATTTAACGACGTTATCCTGAAGGTGGGGGCGCTTCATTGGAAATTGAAACCAAGGCGCTGGAGCGGATTGCTTGCCCTGAATGATATCTGTGAGCTAAATATTAAATAATCTGAATTGGTAAATTGACTATTATCAGTTAGATTACGGCGACGATCAAGGAAAGCGAAAAAACATGAAGTCAGTTGAACTGTTTGCAGGAGCGGGGGGCCTAGCGATGGGAGCTAATCTCGCTGGTTTTGAGGCTCAAGCTGTTATTGAATGGGACAAATGGGCTTGTGATACAATTCGTGAAAACCAAAAGCGTGAGAATCCATTGGTCCGAGATTGGAAGCTCATTGAAGGAGATGTCCGCCACTTTGATTATTCATCTTTGAAGTGTGATATCGACTTGGTAGCTGGTGGCCCGCCTTGCCAACCATTCTCAATGGGTGGAAAGCATAGAGCTTTCAATGATCACCGAGATATGTTCCCTACGGCAGTTAATGTTGTCCGGAAATTACGCCCAAGGGCGTTTGTTTTTGAAAATGTCAAAGGGCTAACACGAGACTCTTTCTCCAATTATCTTCAATATATTAAGCTCCAGCTTAGCTATCCCGAAACAGTATGCAAAACCAATGAGAGTTGGAATGAGCATTTCTCTCGGTTGGAAAAACTTAAGACATCTGGCGGCGGAAGTGGTTTGCAATACAACGTCGTGAACCAAGTATTAAATGCGGCTGACTTTGGTGTGCCCCAAAAACGTGAGAGGGTTTTTATTGTAGGATTTAGACAAGACCAAAAGGTTGAATGGTCGTTTCCATTACCGACACATTCTCTTGATTCACTTTTGACGGATAAATGGATTTCAGGTGAATACTGGGATCGACATAAATTCAGTCGCAAAGCTCGACCTCAGCTCCCTGCAAGAATGGCTGGTCGCATCGAAAGATTAAGAGGGGCTAACGCGCAATCGGCAATGATACACCATCCATGGATAACTGTCCGTGATGCTTTGATTGATATTTCTGACCCACAAAAAGAACGAAACAAACAGCTTTACCATAATCACCAATATCAACCCGGAGCAAAGGCTTATAAGGGGCACACTGGTAGTCCTCTTGATTTACCAGCAAAAACACTCAAAGCGGGGGATCACGGGGTGCCGGGTGGTGAAAACATGATGATTAAGGATGATGGTACGGTACGGTATTTCACCGTACGAGAATCAGCAAGGTTACAAACATTCCCTGATGGATATATTTTCCATGGGGCATGGTCGGAGACTATGCGTCAGCTTGGGAACGCCGTGCCAGTTTCACTCGCTCAAGTCGTCACTTCCAGCATTGCTCAAAAACTTCTAGAAGCGGAAACAAGAAATATCGCCAGACAAATCAGGGCATTAAAGCGAGCGTGATTACCGAACCTCCATATAATCCGTTAGATAAAAAGAACCTTGGAGCCAGCGTTGCGCAAGCCATGCTTGTTAGTGAAGTTCACCCCCTAACGGACCTTACCAAATTTAACGGCGCAGGTATTTATGCCATCTATTACGCGGGCGCGTTTGCTTGTTATGAGACAATTTCCAACCACAACAAAGACGGCCTTTTTAAAGTTCCAATATATGTAGGGAAGGCTGTTCCGCCCGGCGCTAGAAAAGGAGGATCGGGGTTAGGAGACAATGTAGCTCCTGCGCTATTCAAAAGGTTGTTGGAACATGCAAAAAGTATTAATGCGGCTCATAATTTAGATTTGATGGATTTTCACTGTCGCTACCTCGTGGTCGAAGACATATGGATACCCCTTGGAGAATCGCTATTAATTGCTATGACATCCCCGATATGGAACAAAGTTGTTGATGGTTTTGGGAACCATACGCCCGGTGCGGGACGATTCAAACAGGCACGATCCAAATGGGATGTTCTCCATCCGGGGCGTGAATGGGCTGTAAAATGCGCGGACCGTGAAGAGACGCCAGACCAGATTTCGCGTGAAGTCACCGCGTTCCTAAGAACTGCTCCTATGCCTCGCAAAACATAATTGGTAAGCATCTACAAATTAAGTCCATTTTTTTTGACTTGTCGGCGGCGTGTTGCTCTTGACCCTCACGGTACTGCGATTTTCAATCGAAACCAACAGACCTGAAATCAACCGCCACTTGCCACTGGCCACCCCTTTGCCCAAAATGGCCCGATCTTAAACCCGAGGATCGGACGCTATGTTTGAAATTCTGATTTGCCTGCTGGTCAAACATTTCATTTGTGATTTCCCGTTGCAATCTCACCCCTGGCTCTATTCACGCAAGGGGTTTTACGGCGCACCCGGCGGGATCGCCCATGCGGCCATTCATGGCGTCGGCACGCTGATCGTTTTAACCGTGTTACCGATGTTTGCGGCGGCTGCATCTACCGCGACAATCGCCGCCATAACCCTGCAATCCGCCGTCCTCTGGGCGGTCATCGATACGCTGATCCATTATCATATTGACTGGGCGAAGATGCGAACCAACCGGGCCATGAACTGGAAGCCGGATAACAGCGAAAAATTCTGGATTTTACTTGGCTTCGATCAATTTATGCATCACCTGACCTACATTTTGATCGCCTACGGCGTCATTAACGGCGTCGTTAACGGCGGTAGTGGTTGAAGGACAGGCTTAAGCGCGCAACAGACGACAGCTTAAAGGAGCAGACAATGATGAGTTGGTTAGCAACAATCGCCAATATTGCCGCCATCCTGACAGCCCTGGTGGCGGTCGGGGGATACAGTGCCTATCGCATTGATCAGTATTTCAAGCGCCGTCAATTGGAAATCTACCTCAAATCAGAAAAGCAAAAACAATTGGACCACGGTCAGCGCAGCCTGCTGCATCTCATGGCCAAACTTGGCATGACCACGTCTGAGCTGTTACAAGCCAGTTTCAAAAGCAACCACGTTGACCGTAAAGTTTCCGCCAATGACAAAACCGGGCGGGCCGAAGCCTTGCTGCTGGAATGGGTCGACTGAAGCGGGCATAAACCCGACCGCGCCCAACGATCAACATCAACAGCCGTTCAGGAAACCTCATGCCCGGTTACGCCGCCATCGCCCTCGACAATCCGAAAAACACCGACAACGTTGGCGGCGTGATCCGTGCGGCGGGTAATTATGGCGCCGCACTGGTGGTTGTCGGCGCACGGCGCTTTGACGTTGTTCAACCGGGCGACACCAATAAAACCGCCTTGCAAATGCCCATACTGCGGACTGGCGACGTGTTCGATGCGATCCCCTTTGACTGCGTTCCCGTCGCCATCGAATTGTTGCCTGAAGCGACGCCCCTGCCCGACTACACCCACCCTGAACGGGCCTTCTACATCTTCGGTGGCGAGAACCACACCTTGGGCAAACGCATCACCAGCCGCAGCCGCGACGTCGTCTATGTCCCGACCGACGGCTGCATGAACCTGGCCGCCTGCGTCAATGTCGTGCTCTATGACCGGGCCTTGAAACGCAGCGACTGGCCAACGGTGGTCAACGCGAAAACGGAAACGTCAGCACCCGGCTTGAAACAGGATAAACGGACCCCCTGATGAAACCCGTGATGAAAACCCTGTTGAAAACATTGTGCATCTATCATGGCGGCTGTACCGATGGTTTTGCTGCCGCCTGGGCGGTGCGCGCCGCCCTTGGCGCGGCGGTTGAATTTTACCCTGGCGTCCATCAACAGGCCCCGCCCGACGTCGCCGGCCGCGACGTGGTGCTGGTCGATTTTTCTTATAAACGCCCCGTGCTTGACCGTATGGCAGAAACCGCCCGCTCGATAGTGGTCCTTGATCATCATATTAGCGCGGCGGAAGATTTAGCCGGATACCCAGAGCCACCACCGAGATCACCGTCTTCACCATCGTCGCGGCCATCGCGGCCATCGCCCCCATCTGACAGCACCGATCAACCGCCGCCGCAAACCTGGGCACTGTTTGATATGCAGCGCAGCGGCGCAGGCATCGCCTGGGATTTTTATCACGACGCCCCGCGCCCCAAGCTGATCGACCATATTGAAGACGGCGACCTGTGGCGGTTCAAACTTGACGGCACCCGGGAAATCCACGCCGCTGTGTCTTCCTACCCCCACGACTTTAGCGTCTGGGATCGCTTGATGGCGATGCCACCGGACCAGTTGAAGGGCGAAGGCGCGGTACTTGAACGCAAACAGGCCAAGGACATCGATGACCTGTTGCCGGAAACCCAGCGGCGTATGATCATCGACGGCCACAACGTGCCCGTCGCCAATTTGCCCGGCACCATGTCATCCGACGCGGGCCACCGCATGGCCCAGGGCGAACCCTTTGCCGCCTGCTACATGGACGGCCCACAGGGGCGCTCGTTCAGCCTGCGCTCATCCGACGACGGCGAAGACGTCGCCGCCATCGCCAAAAAATTCGGCGGCGGCGGCCACAAACAAGCCGCCGGCTTCCGTGTCAGCTTCACCAAAGCCGCAGCTTTCGAGATTAAAGATTGACCCTAACGTCAGTGCCTATGGAAGAAATTAGCGAGATTGCATAGGAGAGAGTTTCTGGGTCCGTATTTTTGCTCTCTCCATATCGCTATGAACACGCCGTCGATTCTGAAAGTGCGGAAATTCCGGACACGACCAAATTTTCGATTCATACCCTGAAAGAATAATTTAACCGCACAATTTGCAACAACGAAAACAGCAAGCCTAAAAACATCCGTAAAATCATAATCTGGAATAAATTCAGGACGAGCATCAAATCGCGCTGATAGGAATAGGGTTGGGAATAAACGGGATAAAATTTCATGCCGCCGTCGCGAAAGTAATAAACTTCTTTTGGAAGAGGCAAATACAGAAGGTTGAAAATTATACACAACACCACAAAACAAACACATAAAGCTGAAACAGCAGGGGCAAGGCTTGCGGACACACAGCAGTTTTCGTTGATTTTTATTTTTATTGAATTTTTATTATATTGGTATTTTTTCCAATCCAACAAAAAGCTGAACGCGATTGATAATATTATAAAATTTGTGAATATAGTACTGAACGGCCAGTACAGCATAAAAATTGCTAATAACCCAAACACCAAAAAAGTGTTCTTAATCTCATGAAAAGACCCCATACGCTCATCACTCAGGGGAATGTCTCTTTTTTCATATATTGTCTGCACCATACTGATCCTCTTACTGCAGATCGGCATAATCCCGAGTAGAATTGAAAACGCCCCCGCATATAACTCAGCCATCATAACTACCATATGGTCTGACTGGGCAATCCCGTAAGTGTGGACGTACGTCCCTTCTCGATATGAAATGAGGGCAGTGAGAACAGGCTCAATCAGCGCAGTCAGGCTTGTTTTTAAGGCGACATTAAAATTAGCTATTTCCATCAGTCCAAAACAGAAAACCAAAAACGCAATAGGAACCACAAGCTCGATAAAAAATGTTTTGCGTGCATAATCAAGAAGTTTACTGCTGAATGTCGAAACGCTGACATAAACAATTCGAGTTACCACCACCTCATTCAAATTCTTGCTCCTCATTTCAATATTTTTACCGAGATCAAAATCGCTAAATATGCAGGGTCTACTCGAAGCAGAATGCCATAATCCCATGATCCCGCAAGTTGTCCGACCCGATTCTGGCTACTGGGCGGTCGGGCTGGCCAATATGGCGGCGGCGTGATCGACCACCCGCGCAAACGCCTTGGCATATTGATCAAGCAGGTCTCGCTTCGCATTTGGGAACGACGGCAGCTTGATCAGCGTTTCATTTCCAGCCTGGGTTTTTGGCAAGTCCTCAACTCGGTACTGAGGAGGCGTCACATCGGACGGAAGCCGGGCAATGGTCTGGGCATGTCCCTCGGTGAAAAACGGTTGCTGATGCACCAGAGGATAACGCGGTGCCGTCACCAAACACCCCTCAGCCTGCAAGGCCCTGACAAAAACCGCCTGTGGTAGCGGGATTTTTTCATCCACGTATCGGATCAAGTATTCAAAGTACACGCGTTCGATGTGTTTGGGAGGAAGGAAGGTTTCTAAACCCAAGGCATCAAGTTTTCCCGAAAGGTATTTGAGGTTGTCATTGCGCTTGCGGTTATGGTCAGGCAAGCGGCGGAGTTGTTCGCGACCGAGTGCTGCTGACATCGGTGAAATGCGAGTCTTCATACCGAAGCTGGTCGCAGCAAAACGCCTCTGGGGGCTGTCCAATTCAATAATCCTGGTGATATCACCAAGGCAGGTTGCCCGTTCGTAGTATTCGTAATCACGACACAAGAAAATGCCACCTTCGCCAGCCGGGGCCAGCTTGTCCCCTTGCAGACTAAATATGCTGATATCCCCCAGAGAGCCGCACGGTTGGTTTCGCCACGTCGCGCCGTGGGCATGAGAGGCATCTTCTATGATCTTTAGCCCATGCTTTTTAGCAACCGTATTGATTTCAGTCATCTTGCAGGGCAATCCCCAAAGATGAACGACGACGATGGCTCGGGTGCGGTCGGTAATTTTGCGTTCAAGGTCGTCTGGGTCCAGCCCCATGCGCTCCGGCTCACTTTCGCAAAACACTGGAACCAGACCGCACCACAGCATTGGTGATACCGATGCCCAGAAGGTCGCAGATGGCACCAATATCTCGTCGCCGGGGTTGAGATTCAGGACGAAGAATGCGGCCATCAATGCCGCCGTGCCGTTATTGTGGGCAAGCGCATAGGGCATGCCGGTGAATTCAGAATAGTCTGCTTCCAGGTCGCGGATTACCGGGTGGGTCGAAACGTTACCATCGCGCAAGACATTAAGTACCGCTTGCTCGTCGTCAGATGTCAGGTTTGGCCAAAGATTGGCCGCATCCTGGTCAAGTATCACGGCGGGTGTTCCGCCAAGGATCGCAGGAAGGTCAGTGTTCATGGTCGGCATAACGTTTCTTCCCTGTGTGCGTTTCAAATGATATCGAGGACTGTGTCAAATCGTTCTGCAACCCGGGTCCGGTATTGCGTTAAATGGTGGTCGGCGGCCACCCCGTCGCCCTTGGCAAGCACCAAGCACATCTCGCGCAGCCTCGGTATGTTCTCGTCATTGCGTCCCAGCCCCTCTCTTGGCACCCATTGAGCTATGTTGGTTCGCCGTCTCAGGTAGTCTTCGAGGGTACAGCAGTGCTCGTGCTCCATGCACCACTCGATAGCAGGCAGGTCCTCGTCAATCCCGGGAAATTTAATGCGCAGTGCGAGAGGTGTGGTGGGGAATGTGGTGGGGGGCTTCCCTGAATACGGATCGTTTTTTGCTCGGGCAGAAGTGGGGCAATACGCCGCACAATCGAAGCCGCTAGATCTTCACATCCAGTTATTTTACTTCCGTAAACGGACACCCAGGGGCGCTCCACGTCAACCGCGATACGATTTCGGCGCGACAATTCGAGCGGGTATTCATTTCGGTCATATGACGCCTCTACGGCAAGCGGGCGAATACCGCAACGCAGCGAAACAATGTTGTCTTTAGTTGCCCCGGTCCTGTAGCACCGGTCATATTGATCCAACAGGAAGCTGACATCTTCGCCGGAGGCCGTCAGCCCTTCCTCAATGTCTGTGATCGCGGTTTCCGTTGGCCCCCAAAGCTCAACGGGGCCCCATGGAATGCTGGTGATTACATCGTCGTGGGCGCCCATGTCAAAAATTAGCGGGTTTTCCTGCTCAGGGCGACGTTCCAAACCAAGGAAAACACCTTTACTGAGAGCATGTTTGTACGGCGAACCAATGCCGAAGTTGGCATTGACCCGGTCTGTCCAAACACCGGCGCAGTTTATGACAGTGTGGCTGCGGACGTTGATTTGTTTGCCGTTGATATGTTCATTTACGGACAGGTGCCAGAGACGTTCGCCGCCATGATATTCACCGCCAACCAGCTCACTATGATTTAGGGCTACGCTGTTTGGCGACGCGTTTGCTGTGATCCAATGAAGTACGAAGCGCGCATCTGAGTGCCTAAGCTGCCCTTCCTCAAACAAAAGCGCAATAGTGTCTCGTGTGAGCAGACCTTTCTCCGGGAAAACGTTCTCAATAGACGGGCGGATTCGGCTGAAACGGCCAATTACCCAATAAAGATATAGGGATAACAGAACAGGCCACTTGCTGAGTTTACCGTGTTTTGCTGGCAGGAATCTAAACAGGCGTGGTGATGTCCAGTCGGCCAATTCGCGAATCATTTGATCACGCGATGAGGAAAAGCCATAAACCGCCTTAAAGTCCAGACTGCCCAGATAAAGTAACCCACCCCAGACCATCATGGCCGAGGCTTGACTTGTCCCGCTGCTAAAATCTCCCTTTTCTATTAGGATGACACGACGGCCCTCACATCTAAGCCGGTTGTAGAGACAGGCCCCATTGATGCCACCGCCAACGATTGCGACGTCAAAAATTTGCTGGGAGGCGGCGGCTATGTTGGCTTCCCTAACGGTCATTTTGCCCCCCTTGAACACTGACATTTTTTGTTTCTTTAACGGCCTCGCTGATCACGCAAGGTTAACAGAAGAGCTCACTTGATACGCCTGTCGCTAAAAAAAATCCCCCCACTTGAAAAAAAACAGTATGAATTTTTTATGACATCCGCTAGGGTTCTTTCTGAAGCCGGACTTGTGCTGTCTTGTTTCAATAATCCTATGCCAAAAATGGCCAATAACGATAATAAAAAATCGCCCACCAACGGGCACTTAAATTGAAAACATTGGAGACTACTCACATGAGCACCCTATCTTTTAGCGACATTTCCCTCGAAATTTCTGATCTGCCGACACGGGCCCAGGGCCTTGATGAAGAGCAGGCAGTAGATGTACTTGGTGGTTGGGGCCGTGGTTCGGCGATGCGCCGTCGTCGCGCCTACATGATGCGCCGTCGTCGTTCGTGGATGCGCGCTATGGCCCGTCGTCGTAATATGGCACGTCGTCGTGCGGCGTCACGCCGTCGTGCAGCACCACGTCGTCGTGGCAACCCAGCGCGTCGCGCATCGTTGATGAGACGCGCTGCTTATCACAGCCGCATGGCATCGATGTTCCGTTCGGCAGCCCGGCGCGCTTAACGCCTCACGCCAACTGTAAATTCGATCAACGGCCCGGCATTTGTCGGGCCGTTTTTTTATGCGGTCGCCTTTTCACGCAGTCGCCTTTTCATGCGGTCTCGTGGGAGCCCTTCCCCCAAAAACCCCGCCCCCAACATCCCCAGGGATACGTCCACGAACACCCGCGCCCCGCTTGCGAGTGCGCCGCCAGCAGCCGCCCGTAAAACAATTGCAATATTCATACATTTTTGTGCGAATCTGTCTTTGGGAATGATCAATATGTGCTATACATTCTGTTCGGTCTGGGTCACCTTGGGGGGGGCGGCTTATTGATCGCCATAAAGGGTATAAAAGCAAACAAACGAGAGGGAATGTATCATGGAGTTCATGAAAGTTGACGGTGCCGATATCGATCTGAAGACGGCGCTTCAATGGCGCGCGGCGGTTGGCGACGACGCCTTTGTTCAAAGCACGGCGACTGATGCCGCCGTTGTCCAGTATTGTGGAGAAAAAAATATTTCAGCCTCGGCGGAAGACGTTCAAACCGTCTTCAATGAGACCCGCTATTTGATGGAAATGGAAAGTGCCGAACAGACCAAAGCCTGGATGAGCGAAAACGGGCTTGATGATAAATCCGTTGCCCAGGCTTGCGAAATCATGGCCCTGCGCAATAAAATCAGAACCTCGATCACCGATGACGAAGTTAAAGAAGCGTTTTTGGAAGAACAGGCGTCGTTTGACGTGGCCGAAATCTACAACATCACGGTCGATGACGAAGATTTGGCCAACGAAATCATGTCTCAGTTGGAAGACGAAACGGACAGTTTCTACAATCTGGCGGTTGAACACTCAATTGACGAGGACAGCTACCTGAAAGGCGGCTACACCGGTGAAGTGACGCGCAACGACGTTCGCGCCGAAGCCGAAGCGGCAATTTTCGGGGCCGCCAATGGCGCCGTTGTCGGACCAATCAAAGAAGACGATGATTACACGCTCTATATGGTTCGCAAAGTCGTCAAACCCGAGTTTGAAGACATCAAAGAAATGCTCCGTGACCGGATTTTTGAAGACCTGATTGAAGGTCTAGGCGGAACCGCAGTTGTTGAAGTGTTGCCGCTCGGCACACGGACAGAGCCCCCAGAAGAGCTCGACGAAGAATAATAAAAATCATCCGACACAATCAGAGCGGGGTGGACATTTTGTTCGCCCCGCCCGCTTGTTGATACGGAGACGTCATGTCATCTCTGGACATTCCAAAGATATTACGTGAGGACGCGCTGTTCACCGGTCTTCCCGACGGTGCGATTGCGTCCATTGCGCAAAATATCCAGATACTGAATTTTAAGCTGGGTGAGACGATCTTGCGTCGCGGTGACCCCGGACTTGGCTATTTCATTATCCACAAGGGCAAGGCCCGGGTGGTCGATGATTCCGGCGACGGCAAGCCGATCACCCTGGCCCTGCTTAGCCCCGGCGCGGCCTTCGGGGAGCGGTCATTGTTCTTTGACCAACCCATTTCGGCGACCGTGCGCTCGGCGGGAAAAACCATTCTGCTGAAGCTGTCGCGGGCTGATTTTGATGTGGTCATCAAGAACGATCCCACGATCAGTGAACGCATCAAAGAGACGCAAAAATACCAGGAAGAATACGCCTTTCTTAAATCCCAGCATTTGTTGACGGGCTTGAGCCCTGAGCAAACCAAGGAGCTTGTTTCCCGGGTCAAGCGCCTGGACCTGGACGAAGGGGCGACGGTTTTCACCGAAGACGATGGTGCCGATGCCATCTATCTTATTCGCGAAGGCAAAGTGCGGCTGGTCAAAGCCAGCGCCGGTGACAAGCTGATCGGTATTCGCAAGCAAGGCGAAGCCGTCGGCGAAATGGCGCTGATCAACGACGAAGCCCGCATGGAAAGTGCGGTCGTCGGCGATGGCGGTGCCGTGCTGATGCGCCTGTCTCTGGACGACTTCAATGCCGTCGCAGGCGATAGCGAGGCGATTGCCGATGCGGTTGCCGATTATGCCCGCCACCAATTGCTTCAGCGCGAAACCATGCTGTCTGATCAGGGCGACACCGACACGGCCCAGGAAGACGACGACACGGCTGGATTGTTACAGCGCGGCACCCTTAAGGAGCCCGGTCTGCTCGGGCGGTCTTTGCCGCTGACTGTTTGTGAGCGCCAGAGTCTCTCCGGCGTCGCCTGTGTCGATATGATCGCCCGCTTTTACCGCCGCGAGATCAAGTCGGACATGCTGGCCGAACAGCAAATTATTCGCGGCGTAACCGACGATCTGCATGGCATAGGACGCAAGGCAGAATCACAGGGACTAATGAGCCGCTTGGTTACCCTTGGCTCCGAAACCCTGGACGCCCTGGGCACACCATCCGTCTACGAAGACCCGGAATCGGGCACCTGCGTCATTTATGGCATCAATAAAAAACACGTGCTGATTGCCGACCCGCTTCGGGGCATGACCACGCTAACCCGTGAAGACTTCCTAAAGCGTTGGTCCGGCGATGCCCTGGTTATCACCATCGCCCCTGATTTTGGGGCCGTCGGCGTTTCCGGGGCCGGGCTTTTCAAACAATTTGTTCCCCTGTTGCGCCCCCATAAGGCGTTGATCGCCCGGGTGCTGGCGATCACCGTATTGATACAGGCCGCCGGGGTCATTCCACCACTATTCACAAAAGTCCTGATCGATAACGTGCTTGTCGTCGGCGACCAACATCTGTTGGTGATCTTGCTGATCGGCCTGCTGGTGGCAACCTTGCTGGTGACCATCGCCGACTCGGTTAAGGAAATTCTACAGATGCACCTGATGCGGCGCATCACCTCAACATTGTTCACCCGATTTTTCGATCACATTCTGGCCCTGCCGATTACCGCCCTGAAAAAATGGGATACCGGCTCGTTAACGGCCCGCTTCGAGGAAAACCAAACCGTCCTCGACACCACCACCGACGGCACGCTTACAATCGTCACGAACAGTATCGGCGTGCTGACCTACACGCCCATTCTGATTGCCATGCAACCGAAGCTGGCGGCAATCACCATTTTTTTCTGCCTGTGCATCGCCGGGATCACGCTGGCCAATGCCAAAAAGATGCGCCGCTATGAGGTTCTGGAATTTGAACTGGGGGCGGCCAAGGATTCCCACCTGATTGAAGTGGTCAAGGGCGTTGATACGGTTAAGGCTCTGGCCCAGGAAGAAGAATTCATCGAACGCGGCAGACAATTTTTTGCCCGTGAAATGAACCTGGCCTATGAAAAAGAACGCTTCGATCAGCGGTTGGAATTTGCCACTGAATTGCTGGAATCGCTGGCCAACATGCTGGTTCTCAGCTTCGGCGCGATGCTGGTGATCGATGGCGAAATGACGGCCGGGCAATTGATCGCCTTCACCGGCATTTCCTCGATGGTCACCGGCCCGGTCGAAGCCCTGGCCGGGTTTTACGACGAGTACCTTGAGCTTCGTGTCGCCCTTGAGCGGATCAACGACATCCTCAGTTCGCCGCGCGAGCAAAATGACGCCGGCATGCCCTGCCCGGTTCTGAGCGGGACCATCAAATTCGAAGATGTCAGTTTCAGTTACGATCCCGACGGCGGCAAAAATGTTTTGACCAACATCAATCTGGAAATCCAGCCGGCCCAGAAAGTCGCCTTTGTCGGACGAAGCGGGTCGGGCAAAAGCACCATGGTCAACATGGTCAATCGCGTGCTGACCCCGACCTCCGGGCGAATTTTGGTTGATGGCATCGACATTGCCTCGCTTGATCTGGTGTCCCTACGCCAGCAAATCGGTGTTGTTGAACAACTGCCCTTCATCTTCAGCGGCACCATCCGGGAAAATATCGCCACGGCCAATCCATCGATGTCGTACGAAGCCGTCATTTCCGCCGCCACCCTGGCCGGTGCCCACGATTTTGTTTCGTCAATGCCCATGCGTTACGACACCCGGGTTGGTGAAGGGGGGCGCAGTTTATCGGGCGGGCAATCCCAACGCCTGATTATCGCCCGCGCCCTGGCCGCCGACCCGAAAATCATGATTCTCGACGAAGCGACGGCGGCACTCGATAACGAGTCGGAAAAAGCGATCCAGAAAAACCTGGACAAAGTGATGCAAAGCCGGACGACCCTGGCCATCGCCCATCGCCTGACGACCATTCGCAACGCCGATCTGATCATCGTCGTCGAAGAAGGTGAAATTGCCGAAAAAGGCACCCACGACGAACTAATGGCGCGCAAGGGCCTTTATTTTTACCTGGTGACGCGCTCGGAGGACGGGTGATGTCAAAGTGTTCAAGGGGATCACGATGAGGAGGAAACGCAATGTCCGACGAAGATAATGCGGAACCGATTGAGGATACCGAAAAATTCCGGACCCTTGAACGCCATGCTGACGACCATCAAAAACGAGACAAGCGCTCCGACGTGATCGAAGCGGTGCCGCCGATTTATATGCGGGGAACGATTTACCTGTTTGTCGTCGTCGTCATCGTTAGTCTGGTGCTGACTTATTTCGCCAAGGTTTACGTTATCGTACCGGTCAAAGGAAAGATTCTGCCTGAAGGCCAAAACGTCGTCGTTGAGGCGGAATCCGCTGGCATCATCACCGAGGTGAAAGTCTCGCCGGGCGAAAAGGTCACGGCGGGTCAGGTGTTGATGACCCTGCGCCAGGACGCTGCCGGTGTCGGGTTGAGCACCCTAAGTGACCAACTTAAAATTCAATTGAGCAACCGGGAAAAGGCGCAAAACGCCATTCTGACGGTCAATAGGATTTTGGCCGCACCACGGTCTTCAATCGACCATCCCCTTAGTGACTTTGCCGACGCCGGGGCGGCGATGATCTATGTCGCCAATTTGCGAACAACCATCCAAAGTCTGGATCAGGCCCGTAAGAACGAAAAAGAAGAGTCAGCCCGCCAGGGGAAAACCACCAGGTCGCAAATCGCCCTGCATCAATCAACAATTGCCAACCTTGAACGAAACCGCCAAACCATACGCAACACCATCAAGACCCTGGAACAGTCCTTAGCCCGCAAACAACAAGACCTCAGCCGGACGGTGAAACTGGCAGAAGCGCGGGTGATCCCGGAAACCCAAGTCGGGCAGGCCCGCGACGGTGTCTTGGCGGCGGAGAACGCGTTGAACCAACAGCGCCAGCGATTGGCCCAGTTGCGTCTGCAAATTTCTCAGGCCCGTGTTGAGATCGGCAACCAATCGGCCCAGTTCGACAAACAAAAAGGTGAACTGCGCAGTGCGCTCGCCACGGCCCAGTTAGGCTATGACAAAGCCCTGTCCGATCTCAGGTCGTCCCTGTCAACCTTTGAACAGGTTATCCGCACCACCGACGCCGTTATCGCCGAGGCCCGTGGCAAAATGCGCATGCAGGAAGACACCATTAAAAAACTAACGGTCACCAGCCCGGTCGCTGGGGAGGTGACCGTGCTTAACTTCAATTCAGCCGGTCAAAGTGTGGGTGCGGGGTCGCGGGTCGCCGTGATCGTCCCCACCGATGCCCGCCCCATCGTCATCGCTATTGTCGCCAATAAAGACATCGCCGGAGTCAAGGAAGGTATCACGGCGCGGATCAAGGTAGACGCCTACCCGTTCCGTCAGTTCGGCACGATTGAGGCGACCGTGACGCGGGTGTTTCCGCTGTCTGACAAACCGGAATTCGCGGTCCGATTACGGTTGAACAAAAATTACATCATGGTCAACAAACTAAGGGAACCGCTGGAACCGGGCCTGACCGTTCAGGTTGACCTGCTGACCGAACGCAAACGCATTCTTGAACTTATCTTTAAGCAGATGACGTAATCCAGATGGCTGACGGATTTTCAGAACGGCTGGGCCAACATCCTGATTTTCGGATGTTAAGCGACCAGGATTGCGACAGCATCGCCAACCGGGCGACGGCGGTCGAAGCCCGTCCGTCGCAAATCATCAAGCAACCGGGGGACCTGCGGGACAGCCTTTATTTTGTCCTGTCCGGGAAGCTTGAACTGATCTCCGTTGGTGCTGAAGGCCAGCGCTTGGTTATTGACTCCCTGCACGAAGGCGGGTTTGAAGGCGGCGATATTTTTGAGCCCGACGAAACGCTCACCTACCGCCTGCAGGTCGGCTCGGAAAACACCATCTTTCAGGTGCTTACTAAGGCCGATGTTCTTACCCATCTTGAACAAAACCCCGACGTCCGGGAAAAGGTTGAAGAAGGCCGACGGTTGCGTGAGGTGCTCGATTTTCTGGTCCAGGCCAAAAGCCTGAACGGCATCCCCCGGATCGGCCTTGCCAAACTGGCCAGGGACACCGTTGAAGAGCCGGTTCCCGCCGGGGCGGTGGTGATCAAACAAGGTGACAAGGACGATAGCCTGTTTCTGGTTAAAAGCGGGCGCTTTGTGGTCACCCGCGATGAAGCACCGGGGGTGCGGATCGACACACCGGGACCGGGCGCGATCCTCGGTGAAATTGCCGTTCTGACCGGCCAGCCACGCGGTGCCAACGTTAGCGCCGACGAGGCCTCGGTTATTTACCGGGTGCCGGGTCCGGCCTTCCGCCGACTGGTCGAAGACCATAAGGAACTGTCCGACAATCTGAAGACGGTCATGAACCGGCGCATTCGTCAAAGCGACGCATTGGCCGCCCAGGCGGAAACGGTGGCAGAAGATCAGACTGACAAAACAGCGGCGGCGGAACCGGCAGGATCCGATGAACGGCGGCGCAAAGCAGCCGTCGAAACTGTTACCATTTCACGCAGCTGGTTTGCCCGCAAAACAAAATTACCAGCGATCCGTCAACACAGCCAAATGGACTGTGGCGCGGCCTGTCTCTCGACCATGTGCAAATATTACGGCAAGGACGTGTCGATCAACGTCACCCGCGAGATCGCCAAGGTGCGCCAAGAAGGGGCGTCGATGGCCAACGTCATGCGCGCCCTTAGTGAGCTTGGTTTCAAGTCGGAAGCCTTCATCAGTTCGATTGAGCAACTGCGCGGCAAAAATCTACCGGCGATTGCCAATTGGAAAGGCTATCACTGGATCGTCGTCTATGAGGTCACCGACACCCATGTCATCTGCGCCGATCCGGCAGAAGGCATTGTCAAACACAGCCTGGAAGACTTCCTTGCCAGTTGGTCGCGCTACACGATCTACGCCGAACCGACCACCAAGTTTGAGGCCTTCCCCGAATCCAAACCCTCAATCGGCGCTTTTTTCTCATTTTACACGCCTTATAAAAAGACCATCCTCGAACTGTTCCTGCTGGCCGTTACCATGCAGGTTCTGTCCATCGCCTCGCCGCTGTTTTCCAAATTCGTCATCGACGAAATCATCATGAAAGGCGATGAGCAGTGGTTGATGGCCGCCATCTATATCATGGCGGTGATCACCGTTTTGACCATGGTCATGGATTACATCAGCGACGTCATGGCCCTGCGCCTGTCCTTGCGCTGCAACTTCAATATGATTACCCATATATACAGTCGGCTTTTGCGCCTGCCTTTGGGGTATTTTGAATCGCGCAAAATTGGCGATATCACCAACCGCCTCGAACAACACGAACAAATAACCGAGTTCATCACCGAAGACGGCCTCGACACCTTCATCAACCTGATGACGGCGGTCGCCTATACCGTATTGATGTTCACCTTCAATGTCTGGCTGTCCGTTGCCGCGCTTGGTTTCCTGTTTATGAACTTCTTCGTCGTCCGCTATATCTCGCCGCGCCTGCGTCAGGTCGAGCGCGAAAGCTTCGTCAAGGAAGCCGATCAGGAAAGCCACACGATTGAATCGATACAGGCGGCCGGAACCCTGAAAACCCTTGGTGCCCAACATCAGGCCCGCTGGAAATATGAAAACAACTTCGCGGCTGTGGTCAACCTGGAATTCAAACAAGCCAAACTGAGCCAGATCGCGGAAATCATCACCACCATGCTCGACAGCCTTGGTGACGCCGCCATTTTGTTCCTTGGCGGATATTATGTCATGGCCGGTGACATGACCATTGGTGACCTGATCGCCTTCCAGGTGTTTGCCAACGGCGTTCAAGGCCCCATCAATACCCTGGTCGGCAAGTGGGACGACATTCAGGAAGTCAAAATTGCCGTTGAGCGCATGAATGACGTGCTCGAAAAAGAACCTGAGTTTCCCGATGACGACAAGGTCGAAGCCTACGAAGCTGAAAAGATCAAACTTCCACGGCTGCTCGGGCGCGTCGAATTCGAAGATGTCACCTTCCGTTACGAGCCCGATGACCAGTCAAACGTCGTCCAGGCCGTTTCGTTCGAGATCGAGCCCGGTCAAAAAGTCGCCTTTGTTGGTGCCAGTGGGTGTGGAAAATCGACCCTGATCAAGCTGTTGTATGGCTTCTACCCCCTGTCCAGCGGGCGCATCTTGATGGACGGGTTTGATCAAAAAGACGTCACCCTGAAATCTTTGCGCAAACAGATCGCCATGGTGCCGCAAAAAAGCCTGATGCTGCGCGCCAGTATTCGCGACAACATCGCCATGGCCCGTCCCACCGCCACCCTGGAAGAAATCATCGAAGCCGCCGAACTGGCCCAGGCCCACGAATTCATTATCAAGATGGCTGGCGGCTATGATGCCAAGGTCGAAGAGCAAGGCGGCAACCTGTCCGGTGGTCAACGGCAACGCCTGTGTCTGGCCCGCGCCTTCCTTCAGCACTCATCGATCCTGGTCCTTGATGAGGCGACGTCGGCGCTGGACGTTGAAACCGAACGGGTCGTCATGGACAACATCGCCGCCCGCTTTGGCGAACGCAGCGTCGTCATCATCGCCCACCGCCTGTCAACCGTACGCAAAGCCGACCGCATCATCGTGCTCAACAACGGCATGGTCGCCGAAACCGGCAACCACGACGACCTTATGGAACGCCAAGGCCTCTATTACGCCCTAAACGGCCGCCAGCAAGCGGCAGAATAGCGGCTCCCATGTATGGTTTTGACGTATTGCACACGGGTTCCCCGGCGCTAGAGCAAAACCGGAGCGAATAGGTTCATTCGCGAACGTGGGTTTGCGGGGATATCAACTAGTTAGAACACTTTCGGTGATCCAAAAATCGCCGGAAGTGTTCTAGCCATGCGGCCCAATCTTTCTTGCATTAAGGGTAATTCCATATAAGAGTGTCCGAAATTGAAACACGCACCCGAGTGGGGGGGATATGCATTATCGACCGATAACAGTGAAGCTTGCCTTGGCCCTAGTGGCCCCCTTGTTTATGTCCGCCTGCTCTGTGTCAGCGCCCGTCTACAGTATTGCTCGATTTGATGGCGAAGACTTAATTTTCGAGGGTGTAGCGGTCGGTTATATGGATCGTACCGGGACCATTGAAATGCGCTCCAAGGACGGCGTGACATGCGCCGGAGCGTTTCGCTATACGGGCACCCGAGTTGGCGATGGAAATCTGACGTGTTCAAATGGAGAAAAAGCCAACATCCAGTTTAACGGCCTTTCTACGGTATCCGGTTACGGATACGGTTCGTCGTCAAGTGGATACCCGATTGCTTTTACTTTTGGTTTGGATAAGGGGGAACGCGAGCGCTATCTTCGTATTGATGAGAAGTTTGCCTCAGCGCCATCTCAACGAAAGAAACAAACCGCAGCGCCAAAAATTGTCTCCGCGTCCGCGGCAGACCAGTCGGGCCAGACGTCGCAGTCCGCTTTTCCATCCCGTCCGGTTGACGTAAGCTTTCGAAAATCAGACGAGCGCCCGAACGATATCGCCGTTATCATCGGCAACGCCAATTACAAAAAGGGCGCGTCAGATATTCCCAATGTCACCCCCGCCTACGCTGATGCCGAAGGGATCAAGCGCTACTTTATTCAGGCGCTTGGCGTGAAAGAGGGCAATATTATTTACCTTAAGGACGCCACAGGTTCACAAATGGCAGGGGTATTTGGAAATGATCGCTCCCACAAGGGGCAGCTGTTCAATTGGGTGAAACCGGGAATCTCCAATGTTTACGTTTATTACGCAGGACATGGCGCACCAGGCGGAAACGATGGAAGTGCGTCGATGGTTCCGTCAGACGCATCTGCTGAATCGATCGATTTGACCGGCTATTCCCTATCGACGCTTTATAGTAACCTCGGCAAGATTCCGGCAAAATCAACGACAGTAATCCTTGAGGCCTGTTTCTCCGGAGCCAGTCAAGGCGGCACGTTAATCTCGAATGCGTCCCCGGTGTACCTGAAAGCCAAAAGCCCAAAAATCCCCAATAACATTACCGTAATATCAGCCGGTGCCGCAAACCAGATGGCATCGTGGGAGGAAGACAAATCACATAGCCTGTTCACCAAATACTTTCTCAAAGGCATGAGTGGTGAGGCCGATTCTGATCCTTACGGAAATGGTGACGGCAAAGTTGATTACACCGAACTGGGGAAATATCTCGGCGGAACGATGTCTTATTTTTCCCGTCGCTACTACGGGCGTGATCAGAACGCGCAGATTGTGAACGGTGGGTAGGAAATGAAACACCTGGCCCTCTTATACATCGTCAATATATCGAAGATAGGATTTTGGCTCACGCGTGACATCGCAATATAAACGACACGATGTAATGATATCTACCCGCCCCAAATTCACCCATTGCGAATAATACATACACTAGAGCAAAACCGGAGCGAATAAGTTCATTCGCGAACGTGGGTTTGCGGGGATATCAACTAGTTAGAGCAAAACCGGAGCGAATAGGTTCATTCGCGAATGCGGGTTTGCGGGGATATCAACGAGTTAGAGCAAAACCGGAGCGAATAAGTTCATTCGCGAACGTGGATTTGCGGGGATATCAACTCGTTAGAACACTTTCGGTGATCCAAAAATCGCCGGAAGTGTTCTAAACGGCTAAGACTATTCGATAATCCAAGATAACGTTCGCGCTTTTAGGATAGGCGGCGTCTTGATCGGATTGAGGAAGGCAAGCGGGCAAAGCCTGGCTTACGGTTCGCGGTTGGTTACGACGGTGCGGTCGATGTAGTAGGCGAGCTCTTCATTGACCAGCTCTTCGCGGATCATGTCGGCGAAATCTTCCAGCTCAGGTTCAACCCGGTCGGCGACCAGGATCACGACCCATTCGCCGTCCTCCGCCAGCGGCCCGACTGTGGTCCCTGGATCGACCGAGATAATTGCCTCGCGAAAGGCTTTGGGCAGGTCGGTGCGGGGCACCTCGCCAAGGAAACCGCCAACCGATTTGGTCTCCCGGTCACCGTGTTGATTGACCGCGTCATTGAAGCTCATGTCGCCCGCCCGAATGGCCTCGGCGGTGCTCGTCGCTGTTTTGACGTCGGCGAACGGCAGGCTGAACAAATAAAACAGCGTTTCATCCCGGACCATGTCGGCAAAGACATCGGCGATATCCTTTTCAGCGACCGCCGCCAGCAGTTTTTGCCGACAAACCTGCACTAAACAATACAAGCGCACGGCCTCATCGCTAATGCGGTTGCGCGTCCGCCATTTGTCGGTGTCCTCCGCCCGTTCAAGACCTTCATCATGGCGAAAGTCGTTGAACGCCGCCTGCAACTCAGAACTTGAGGCGCTAATCCCCTTGGATTTCGCCAATTCAAGAACGGCAAAATGTTGCTGCAATGAGGTGCGGATATCGAATCCATCAAGCATCATCGCCAAGGTCTGGGCCCCGTCGATATCCAGCGCCGTGCCATTGATCGTCAGGTAGGGTGATGTGTTCATATTTGTTAACTCTTTGAGTGATAGTCTGCCGATTATGTCACTTTTCGACGCCAAAATTGGCGCTGTGAACTTCGAAAGCCTAGCAATGCTACAGAACCGTGACAAAGGCAATATTTTAGGTTTCACACGGACCAGATTCGCGTATAAGAAACAGGTGTGCGTCATAAGCACAATATATCGGAGATTTGCATGCATCACGTACTAAAGATAGTGTCGCGGGTGCTGGTTGCTGTCGTACCGAGTACGGCCGTGGCCGTATCATCGATCATCACCCTTGTGCAGACAGGCCCGGCCCATGGGCAACAGCTCAGCGACGTGTTGATTAAGGTTTATGATTATAACCCAACCATCTTAGCGGCGCGCGCCGAATTGGAACAAATCAATGAACTTGTACCGCAAGCCCGGACGACTTTTCTGCCGACGCTTGGCCTCAGCCGAAGCTATTCACGTGAAAACACCAACGCCGTCTCAGAGGGGAACACGTCAGGGGCCGATACCCGCACCGACACCTTATCGGTGAGCCAAAGCATTCTCAATTTAGCCAATTCGGCTGCGATCAAAAAAGCCGAGTACGACGTAAACGCCCAGCGTGGTCGCTTGCGGGCCAGCGAACAGACCGTGCTGTTGCAAGCAATTACCAGCTATCTGAATGTGCTGCGGACCAGCAACATCGTCAAACTACGCGAAAACAATGTGGCCGTGCTGAAGGCGCATCTTCAGTCCGTTCAAGTTCAATATGATTTACGCCGCCGGACCAACGCAGATCTGGCCCAGTCGAAATCCCGCCTGGAAAAGGGGCGCGCCGACAGGGCGACGGCCAAGGGGGATTACGACAAGGCCGTGTCGCAGTATATTCAAATCGTCGGCATGGCCCCGGACAAACTGAAAATTCCGACCTTTAATTTCAAGTTGCCGACGGACATTGAAGAGGCCGGAAAACTGGCGATCCAGGATCACCCAACCGTACTCGCTGCCAAATGGGCGATCGATGGGGCCAAGGCCGATATCGATTCAAAACAAGGGGCGCGGGCACCAAACCTGGCCTTGTCGGGCAGCATCGCCAATTCCAACGTCAACAATCGCATCGCCGACAATTCTGAAACCCTGACCTCGACCGTGGCAATGACCCTGACCATCCCGATTTTTCAGGCCGGGGCCGAATTTTCCAACGTGCGCACCGCCAAAAAAGCCCTGCGCCAACGCCGCTACGAATATGATCAGGCCCGCCGCGTCGCCCGTGACAATGCCCGCCAAGCCTGGGAAGACCGGACCAGCGCTAAGGCCAAGGTTAAGGCTTTCAGCAGCCAGATCGTCGCCGCAAAAACCGCCCTGAAGGGTATCACGGCGGAGCTTGAGGTCGGGCGGCGCACGGTCCTTGACCTGCTTGATTCCGAACAGGAACTGCTCGATGCCGAGGTTAATTTGGCAACCGCACAACGCGACGACATGGTCGCCCGCTTCACCATTCTCGAACGCACCGGTCGCCTCAGTGCGCAACACCTAAATCTAGACCTCGCCCCCTATAACCCCGACCTCGACCTCAACAAGCAAAGTTGGAACTTCTATTCGACCAGCGTCAAGTAGGCGTCTCGGGGTCTGGTAAGCATCTGGGCATCAAGATCAGGCGAACATCCTGAGGTCAGATGCAAAATTTGCCTGCATCTCAAGGCCTAAAGAACGCCCTAAAGTCGTGAACGGGCTGGTTGCAGGCGGCAAAACGACCCTATTTGTTTTCGGTGGACGCCGTGGTAACAGCTCGCCTCATGCCTTCAAGCACACGAAAGGTATCAGAAGGCTCATAGTTGAGCATGCGCGGAAAATTTTCCCGTTCCACCCACAAGATCCCCTTTTCCAAATGGCCACCGTCCTGCAATCCCCACAATATGCCTTTATCGTCGCTACTTGTGTAACCCTCTTTGGCCCCTAATCCGCCAAACATGAGCTCTCGGGATTGAAAGCAGAAGAAGCAGTCAGGGGTCCACGCCTGAGCCGCAAAATTCATCAAAAATCTCGGAAACAACCCGGTGAACCCGCCGCCTCGTTTGGACTTGGCCAACCAAAACCCACCATGATAAACAACGCGGCCCGTCAATTGTGCGGTAATAGGGGCTGTGTCAAATAGTGTCGTTGTCAAGTCGACCTTTTTGCCGACACTAGGCGGAATATAGTCGGTGGCGCGTTCTTTCAAGTGATCAGCCAAAGTTTGCTGACCGAGGTTGAAATATCGCATCATCTGGAGTTGCACGACTTCTCCCTCATCAGTAACGCCTTTCATCCACAAGCCGTCGTAAGGACCAATATCGGAATGATCCGGGTCGAAGATTGGTGTCAGAAGATCATTGGGGCGAACATCCCGGTGCACCGCTTTCATTTCATTAAAATCGGTGCCGATATGCGCTGTCACACCGTTAGCGGCCACCAGTTCGGCTGACTTGTACGCGTATGCCGTATGATCCAGCAAATTCATAATCGTTCTTGATCCGTGGGGTCATAGTCCATCACCAGATCTGCTGGCATCGGGTGCCTTTCGCTGTCTGACAACGCGTCAATTATGATGTCGTTTGTCCGCACCACGAACACGACCAAACCGCGATCATCACCCCATTTGATCGGCAGGACAAGACGTTGATACGAAATCCATTCGTTAGCGGAGTCGGGAAAGCGGCGAATGCAAGCTTGCACGTGATGGAAAATCGGCGCGCCCCATGTGCCGACATCGTTATAGACTTTAGCCGTCTCCCGGTGAGAGACGCTCCCCGTCAGCGACGCCTTGCGAACTTCTGATTTTGCATAGCGCGCGCGGTCAAGCCCCAACCATGAGGCAAAAGACGACCGCTCACCAACTTCCAGTAACATCCACCCATCGTCCCATTTCCGAAAAGCCAAAGCCCAAGGCATCAACGCCGCCATCCCGGCACCATCCAGGTCCGAGCCGCCTTCCCGCCACGCACGCCAAGCGTGGAAAATTATCGGTGCGCACCGGCCTTGATCTTCCAGCATATAAACCGGGTGCCGTTGCGACGCCCACGACATATCTTCCGTCGTCGCCGAATCATAATAGATTGCGTCCAGTTCCTGGTCAAAGGTGTAAAGATTTGCCCGGATACGAGACAGCAACTTTTTTCCATCGCCCGTCAGGCGGCCCGCACGCACCAGTGGTGCATCATAATTCAGGATCGTTTTTAATCTGACCAAATTGGCGCGCACCCGATCCCTCGAAATTCCAAGGGACTTTGCCGCTGAATTAATTGATCCACACTCCACAAATGTCGAAAAAACAATTAAGGCTGAACTAAGGTCGATCTTATTCATAAAGCTGCTCCGTCGTTATGCATAGAGATTTCACATCTATAATCAGCATTGCTATCAGCAAAACATCTAATGATTACAAAAGGATGATTGTCATTGTGAATGAAAATTCGCCCCCACCTGTAGCATTTCTCGTCAGTCATACTGCCAAATAACCGCCAATTTACAACCAAAAGACGATATTCTAGTTAATTTAGTTAAGATTTAGATGATAGAAGGCATCAAACCCAACGCCGTGAGACTGCATGAGGTAAGGTCCAAACGGAAGATGACAAACGGAAGTGAGCCCTGACCTTTTAACATCGAAAAGATTAACCGTCAGCCGATGCAATCCATCGAGGGCTTGTGCACAACGACCGCCCCCGTGCGGACCGTTGTCACCGGTGAGCGGAATTTATTAAAGCCATCACACTCGCTTAACGGTTAATAGTCAATAATACCCCAGTTAAAACAAAGGTTGAACCATGCGTGCACCGACAAAGCTTGATACCGAAATTGGTCGCCGGTTGCGCCGCGCACGGGGCGGGGCGGGGCTGACGTTGGATGAAACCGCCCTGCGGTTGGGCATCGACGTTGATCTGTTGCGCCACTATGAAATGGGAACGTGGCGGATCAGTTCATCCTGGCTATGGTCGATTGCACGCGTACTTGGCCTTCCGATTAGCTATTTTTTCGAAGGTCTGGACCCGTCCGATTTGACCCCAGCCAATTTTAACCGAGCCACTGTCCCCAGTACTGACGTCGTCAGCATCATCGTCACCGCCGCCCCTTGCCCGGCCAACGACAACGAAGCGGCGGCCTGAGTCCACCCGTCCTTTCACCCCTCCCCTCATACGATCCTCAACACGACTTTTTTTAATCCTGGCACTGTTCAAAAACCTTGCGAAATTGCCGCAAAAGGGCCTTGATATTGGCGGGCCTGAAGTGGGGCGTTTGGGATGGTGTGTTGCGCAGGCGAACGGGGGCAAGCGGGTAATGAGTGAGGGAAGCAAACTGTTTTACCAAAGCCGTCTTCGGCGCCCGGTGCTCGACCGGGCCGAGGGTGTCTACATGTGGGACAAAACCGGCAAGCGTTATCTTGATGGCTCGTCCGGGGCGATGGTCTGCAACATCGGTCATTCCAACGCCAATGTTCTGGACGCCATGCGCCGACAGATGGAAAAATCAACCTTCGGCTACCGCCTGCAATTCGAAACCGAACCGGCAGAGCAACTGGCCGAAAAAACCGCAACCTTGACGCCGCCGGGCCTTGACCGGGTATTTTTTGTCTCCGGCGGGTCCGAGGCCGTCGAAAGTGCGATTAAGCTGGCCCGCCAATATGCCCTGGCCATCGGCCAGGCTCAGCGCTGGAAAGTCATCTCGCGCCAGCCGAGCTATCACGGCTGCACCTTGGGCGCACTGGCCCTGACCAGTTACGCCCCCTTGACCGCGCCGTTCGACGCGATGATGCGGCCAATGCCAAAAATTCCCGCCCCCCGGGCCTACCTTGACGGCCTGAACCCGGATGATCCTGCCACCGGCCACCACTACGCCGACATGCTTGAAGCGCGCATTTTGGCCGAGGGCCCCGAAACCGTTCTGGCCTTCATCGTCGAGCCCATCGGCGGCGCGTCGACCGGCGCCCTTGTGCCACCTGTCGGATATATGGACCGCATTCGCCAAATTTGCGACACCTATGGGGTGTTGCTGATCCATGACGAAGTGATGAGCGGCGGCGGACGCAGTGGTCGATTTTTTGCCAGCGAACACTGGAACGCCGCACCTGACATCATCGCCATTTCAAAGGGTTTTGGCGGCGGTTACATCCCGCTTGGCGCAACCATTGCCCATAACCGTATCATCGACGCGGTGCTTGACGCTGGCGGGTTCGCCCACGGCTTCACCTATGCGGGCAACCCGCTGGCCTGCGCCGCCGGTCTGGCGGTCATCAACGAAATTGACTCACAAAACATGATCGCCAACGCCGCCAGCAAGGGGGCGGCGCTCAAAGCCCGTCTCGTTGACTTGATGGCGCGCTATCCGTTTATCGGCGATGTCCGGGGCCTGGGCCTGTTCTTAGCGTTTGAACTGGTCGCCGACCGACGGACCATGACACCGCTGCCACGCACGCTTAACGCCTATGACCGCCTGGTCGATATCGCCTACGAAAACGGCCTGATTATTTATTCACGGCGCACCCGCGACGGCCTCAATGGTGACCACTTCTTAGTCTGCCCGCCGATGATCATCACCGACGAGCATATTGAACACATCATCGCCGGACTGATCGCCGCGCTTGATCAATTCGCCACTGAAAACACCCTTCCCCTATCGGAGGCCACATGAGCAAAATCCTCATCACCTGCGCCGTCACCGGCTCTATTCACACGCCGTCGATGTCTCCCCATCTGCCCATTACAGCGGCGCAAATCACCGACGAGGCCGTCGCCGCCGCGGACGCGGGTGCGTCGATCCTGCATCTTCACGCCCGCGACCCGGACGATGGCCGTCCGACCGCAAAGGCCGCACATTTCATGGCGTTTTTGCCGCGCATCAAACAGGCCAGCGATGCGGTGCTCAACATCACCACCGGCGGCAGCGCCACCATGACCCTGCAAGACCGCCTCGCCGCGCCATTGGCCGCCGAACCGGAAATGTGTTCACTGAACATGGGGTCGATGAACTTTGCCCTTTATCCGGCGGTTGAGCGCATCAGTGATTGGAAATTTGACTGGGAAAAACCGTTTCTTGAGGGCTCAGAAGATTTGGTCTTCAAGAACACGCCGCGCGACATTGCCCATGTCGTATCCGAGATGGGTGAAAAACGCGGCGCGCGCTTTGAATTTGAATGTTATGACCTGAGCCACCTTTATATGCTGCGCCATTTTGCCGACCGTGGTCTGGTCAAACCGCCGTTCTTTATTCAGTTCGTGTTTGGCGTGCTTGGGGGCATTGGTGCCGATCCGGAAAACCTGACCCATATGAAGCGGATCGCCGACAAACTGTTTGGCGATCAATTCCAATGGTCAGTGCTGGCCGCCGGGCGTCATCAAATTCCGTTTGCCACCATGGCGGCGGCGATGGGTGGGCATGTCCGTGTCGGCCTTGAAGACAGCCTCTATATCGGCAAGGGCGAACTGGCAAAATCGAACGCTGATCAAGTCACCCGCATTCGTGAAATCGTCGAACGTCTGGGCCGCACTGTGGCAACGCCTGGGGAAGCCCGTACCCTGCTGGGCCTCAAAGGCGCCGACCGAACCGCTTTTTAAGTCATTGGGATAGACGATATGGACATCAGCATAAACAACGACGACACAATAACCATAGACGACACCGGCATGGACATAAAAATCAGAGCCGCCGTTCACGACGACGCCGAGGTGATCACCGACATGCTCGGCCAGCTCGCCCATGAGATCGATGCCGGTGGCACCTTTCAAACCGACGCCGAGGCGATCCGCCGTCACGGGTTTTCTGACCAACCGCTGTTTCACTGCCTGATCGCCGAACACCAGGGCACGCCGATTGGCCTCGCCCTGTTTTTCCGGATATTCTCGACCGACCGTGGACACCCCGGCGTTTATGTTCAAGACCTGTGGGTCGGCGACACGGCGCGCAAGCAAGGCCTGGGCGCACGGCTGTTGAGCGCGGTCATCGAACAGGCGGCAGATCAATGGCAGGCGACGTATTTGACCTTAACCGTCTATGCCAACAATCAGAACGCCATTGATTTTTATCAACGCCTCGGGTTTCTGGGGAATCCGCGCGATTGCCTTCTGGCCCTCGACGGCGCACCGTTTCAACAGTTGAGGACAGGCCGATGAAAATCAATTTCCATGACCACCAGCGCGACCACGACCCGCGTCATTTTCTGTCCAGTGGTGCGGCCCGCGCCAACCCGGAAACCCCCGGTCGAATTGATGCCCTGCTGGCGGGCGCGGCACAATTGAACGTACAGGTCAGCCCCCCCGACGATCACGGGCTGGCACCAATTGCCGCCGTTCACACCCCCGAATACCTAAGCTTTCTGCAAACCATTCACACCCGCTGGCAACGCATTGACGGGGCTTCGGAAGAAGTCATCCCCAACATTCATCCCGACCGCCGCCACGCCGGTTACCCCAAATCCGCCGTTGGTCAGGCCGGGTATCACATGGCCGATACGGCCTGCCCGATCTCTGCGCAAACCTGGTCGTCAGCCTATTGGGCGGCGCAAACCGCCGTCGCCGCCGCCGAACGCATTATCAATGGAGAGCCCTCGACCTACGCCCTGTGTCGGCCACCGGGGCATCACGCCTTTGCCGATATGGCGGGCGGGTTTTGCTTTTTAAACAATACTGCTATTGCCGCCGAACACTGTCTGCGGGCCGGGCGGCGTCCGGCGATTGTTGATGTTGACCTGCACCATGGCAACGGCACGCAAGGCATATTCTATGACCGTGATGACGTCTTGACGGTGTCCGTCCACGCCGATCCCGAACGCTACTACCCGTTTTTTTGGGGGTATGCCCAGGAACGCGGTGCCGGGCCGGGGCTTGGTGCCAACCTCAATCTGCCAATCCCGCGCGGCTCAGGCGACGACGTGTTTATCAAGGCCCTGACCACCGGCCTCGCCCGGGTGCAGGCCTATGCCGCCGATGTCTTGATCATCGCCCTCGGTCTCGATGCCTTTGTCGGTGACCCCTTCGCCGGTCTCGCCGTCACCACCCCCGGCTTCGCCCGCATCGCCGACGCCTGCGCCAGCCTCAACCTGCCAACCGTCATCGTCCAGGAAGGCGGCTACCTATGCCCCGAACTCGGCGACAACCTGAGCGCATTCCTCAACGGCTTCGTCAACGGTCATCACGTCGGATAAAAAGAAGAAGACCGCCAACAAGAGCATTCCGGGGACGCAGCGAGTATCAGATAAAAACCATATAAATATCGTGTCCCCAGATATATCCAGATATATCGAGATAAACCATATAAATATCGTGTCCCCAGATATAAAATATCTGCGTCTTCAGTTCCCATCAAACTAGTTATCGCGGTTAACCCCAAGTCATGTATAGCTTTGGCCGTGTAAGCTCTTGGGGAGAGGCCAACATCTCAAAATGCAATTGAATGATAGGCGATCGTATCATCAAGTGTGATTGTGATGTTACCTTCCTTATTCAAACTTGCTGTCCTAGAAATATGATCGCCGTTCGCGATTCCCAACCGCACATTTTGCATTTCTGCTTCGGTCAATTGTCGGCCAAGTTCCGCCTTCGCTGTTGATTGTAAATGCGCATTTCCCCATTTACCTGCTAGCCCGGTATTTGTCGCAGCACCTTTCGCATACCCGGCATATGTAGAGTACTGTTCCAACACCCCCCAATATCCTGCGACGTTGCCGACATCTAATTGGGCTTTGGCCGCAGACAATACTGCTGCGGCTTCGCTTGAGGTTAGAGTTTCCATTTTACAATTTCCTTAATCTGCTAAATTGACGCAAAGCCTTATTTCGGTTGGAATCCCACGTAGAAGGAGTCCAGCCGCTTTTTGACGGAAAAAAATAGGGCTAATACTTGGGGTAAGTGAGAACGCTTAAATGTAATTCCGGCCATTACGTGAGGCTTATATCTGAATAACGCACGACATGAAGAGTAAAGAGCCACTGAATTCGGCTTCTTCTTTCTACAATCCAGATAAATATTGTTGACTATTAGTTCTTGACTAACGAAGGCTTCATTAAAACTCAGAATCTCAAACTTGGTCTGCCCATAAGAACAAATCTTATAACCATTATCTGCTTCATCACATCGCGAGTAATCTTTCTCGGCTAAGAAAGCGGCTCCATAAAAACGATCAAACTTCGTGGCACCGACATCGAACCCAATAACCCTTAACGGTTTCCCCTCATTCCGAAACGCTGCTTTAGTTTTATCAGAATATGGTTCCAGACCCTCGACTGTCGCCTCCATATATATCCTCCGCGCAGGTGGGCCTTCCGTTGAACGCCCTTGCCACTGAGTCTTAATCCAGAGGTAATTTCTAGGAACCCGAAATATATGCCCGCTTAGGTTAAATTCCACCAGCGTCGAATCGACTGTTCTGCCAGTGACCTCCGCCCCTGTCACCATACCCTTTGGGCGAGTATCTTTGGCTGATACATTAACGAGAACAACGGCAAGGGTGGACACAAGAACCACCAAAGCCAGTCGCCCAAAGAGTGATTTCAGAAATTTCATCTACAACCCTTTCTCATAATACCCACCAGTCTGAGCAAAGCCCATCTTTTTCAACATCCGGTCCGTTGTCTCCATACGTCGCCCGGTGGTGACGTGAACGGCCATCGTGTCGCAATCCAATTGCCCGGCCCAACGCTGATAACCCTTGAGTAATTTTGCTGCCGTCAGCCCGTTCCGGTGATCCGGGTGCACATAAAAAACCAGACATTGTGCGGCAAGCGCATCGACGAACAAGTGGGGGCCAACTTGCGCTGCCAGCATGCCGGTGGGTTTGCCATCCAGTTCGGCGATCAGCAGTCCATAGCGCTTGGGTGCGGCTTTCGCGGCTTGTTGGTGGTCGGCTAAGTCAATCGCTGATCGACCCGCAGGCGTCTTTGCCGCAGCGTTGATTTTGCCGATAACGACCGTGCCAGGTTCACCACCAAACAATTTATTTCCGAAACCTAAACTGGTGACAGGCTGATCTTTAGTTAGGTTACTGCCATTGGCACCCATGCCTACACCGTTGGCGGCCTTTTTAATATCTTTCATTGTTTGCCCAGAATAACCCGCAATATTGAGTAATGTATCAAAGGCAGTTATTCCAAAACCATTTGTTCGAGCGTCCGGCTGAAACCTGCCCATCGAAGGGCCGCTTCCTCCCACGCCCGCGAATGTAATTTTATATATGTCATTCTTAGAGGCCTCGACCTCAAGCATGGTTTTGGCGATAAGGTTATCGATGTTAATCTGGGCCATGATTATTTGTCTTCCTTCAGAGTTTTAGAGAGGCGCTCACGCTTGGCCAACCACAAGGGCCATAAATGTTCCATGACGCGTTGTTGCATGATTTCGTAGACACCGGAGCCCGGTGGAAAACAGTGAGGCCTGCACCTCCCGGTCGCGATACCACTGGACTGAGTGATCAAGTCACGGATGGTCTCCAGATCGTCCGTAAGAAAATGATCAGGAAGAGCCTCCACATAAGGTGAATTAAGTTTGTTATCGAAACGATACACCCTCGACGGTCCTTGCCCCTGTTCGGGGGAATGTTGGTTGACGGCCAGAAAAGTTCCATCGCCGAGCGGTATAGGTCTTATCAAAATCACATCCCTAATCCATTGAATGGATTGACCGTGAGCCCATTCATAGGATCGCCCATGACTAGGCGAATGGAAGCATAAATCCGACCCTGTACTCACCAACTGTGGCTTTTTCAACAGTTTAAACAGGGTTTTCTCAATCACGACTTTCCCGCTTGACCCGAGAATGTGGAGCCGGCCTTCTAACGTGTTTATACAATTTCCAGCCCCGATACGAAAATCTACCGCCTCGCCGCCGCGAAGTTTCCACGGCCAGTGACTAAAATCATCTAAAGCTACACCGCCCACCGCCTTCATATAGGTTCTTCTCGCATCACGGTCGGACTGATAATCAAGCGTTGCGACGACCCGCTGTTGAAAAAAATTATATACTCGCGCCTCAAACCGAACCTTTCGGGATTCAAATTGATGGTAATATGGGCTGCCGTTTTCAGGATCTTCGACCCAATAACGGTAGATCACTAATATATCACCTTTACGGTCACGGTAGACGTCGGGAGAGCCGGTGACATAATACGCTCGCTCTGGAATTGGCAGTTCCGCCCCCCAAATATCAGGGTACATAATCTCTTTTGATGCTGATCCCTCAACCGCCCAAACTTCCGACATGCACACCACCGTCGCTAAAACTACAACAACAATCGAAAGCTGAATTAGGACGGCACCAGCGCGAACGCATAAGCCGCTCGGAATTTTGGCATTTTTCATTTCATTCATTTCCCGGCCACTCCCTTCTCATAATTTCCCCCCGTCTGAGCAAAGCCCATCTTTTTCAACATCCGGTCTGTTGTCTCCATACGTTGCCCGGTGGTGACGTGAACGGCCATCGTGTCGCAATCCAATTGCCCGGCCCAACGCTGATAACCCTTGAGTAATTTTGCTGCCGTCAGCCCGCCCCGATGATCCGGATGCACATAAAAAACCAGACACTGGGCGGCGAGGGCATCGACGAACAAGTGGGGGCCAACTTGCGCTGCCAGCATGCCGGTGGGTTTGCCATCCAGTTCGGCGATCAGCAGGCCGTAGCGCTTGGGTGCGGCTTTCAGTTTTGCGAGGACGCTGTTCCACATGCGTTCCGGGTTGTATTTAAACCTGGACAGAGCAGGCGATTCCGCCGCCGCCTCTGCCCCCATCATGATCATATTACGCAGGTCCTCCGGAGTTTTTGCCAGACGAATCTGCACAGCACCTTTTTCCCCGTGGCCGCGCTTTTTGATGATTCCAAATCCGCCACCTGGGTGTCAGCCGGCGTCGATTTTTCTGGCTTCTCTTTTGTGCGAACGCTCCTTGTCTTTTTTATCGAAGTGTTTTTTTCAACCGCCTTTGAAGTTGGTTTTTTGATGATGCCTATCTCATCAGTGGATGCATCTGTCACCTTGCCAGTCTTCGCTGTTTTGGGTTTGGACGCACGCTTCCTCATTTGTGATTTTTTAGCCGATGGCATTTTTACGGATATTGGCACCGCTTCTTTTTTTGGTATGGCGTTTTTGTCCTCCGATTTGCTCACCGAATTCGAAGGCGATTTTTTAGCGGCAGGCTTATTGATGGTTGGCGCTGTTGCATTTTTTGCCCGCGCCATTTTTGCGGCCCCCTTGCCCGCAGTGCAGATATATGGGGACACCATAGTTATATCGATTTTGCGGCGCCTCCTCCTTTCTTCTCGATGTTCGGGAGGGGAGTGTATCAGATTAGATCCGTATAAATGAAGTATTCCCAGATATTGAAAATTCATGCGCGCTGACCCTAGGTCAATAGGATTTCAGCTCTTTCTCTCAACCTCGAAGACAGGGGCGGGCGTTGATATAACTTATCACCCTGACCATATTTTTCATATTGTTTATAGCTCAGATGAAGTTGCAATTCATATCGATACAAATCGATCTCTTCATTGCTAAAATCAATGCTATCACCCCATTCGCGCCGCAAAATTTCAAGCAGATGAGTGCGACGTTCATCTGCGAAATCACCGATTTCCGAAGTAATAGTCCTGGGCAAAGGCGCGCGCAACAGGGCATGGGCGTCAGCAATGCCTTTCCCAAAATAGGCCTCGCGCGGCCAGGTGCTTGGTCTGCGCGCGCTATCTCGTACTGCGGTTTTGAACGCGTAAGTCAGGTTGTGACCATATCTGCTGACAAGGTTTTGTTTGCCGTGATGTCCCACCCAAAGTGCCGCTAGGCCGCCCACCATCGCAGCAGAATAGCTCGTCCCCTCCGAGGCTTCGACCAGGCGTGTACGTTCTGGATTATCTGCATCCCCGTGTTGTCTCAAGGCTCTCCAGATGGGTGAAGCAGGGGCGGAGACATCCAGTTCCCACCCATTGCCCGAAAGAATCCATGGTTTTTCCCAGGCACTTGAACCACCAACACAGGTACAAGCCCCGTTGTTTCCAGGATAGGTTAGAATTCCAGGGACATTGCCTGCGGCCGCAACAAAGATCACGCTGTGTCTTAGGCCATGTGCAATCGCTGGATCGATAAATAAGTCAAACAATCCAACTGCCCCCAAGCTTATACTCATAACATCGGCACCTTCGTTGACCGCCTTTTCGATACCTTTTGCAATATGCCTGCTGTTGAAGACGCTGATGATCACGGAATCGGTGCAGCGTACAGGCAAAACCGTCGCCATAGGCGCTGCCCCGCGCACGGATTTTTGCGCGTCGCGGCCGCGGCTGGTCGCCGTACTCGCGGTGGAGACTCCATGGCCGCCAAAATTGGGAAACGGCAACAAACGATCATCGGGAAAGCCGCCTTCCAAAATATTACACCCTAATCTGCGGTCAACCGCATTGGTCAAAAGATGATGATCCGCATACCCGGTATCTGGTTGCCCGATCAGCACACCGCGTCCTTGGGATATCTCCCATGCCTGTGGCAGGCGCAGTTGCTTGAGGTGCCATTCATAGTCCTGATTCTCGGGGTTCAGGTTTTCCAGAAGTGTTGGTTCAGCTTCGGGCGTGACCGGAAGCTCAAACCCTGACGTAAGCGGCGCTATCTTGGCAACATGAAGTGCATCTTTCAACGCATAGCAAATATCAAATGGGTTCACGCGGTCACCATCAAATGAAAGCCCGGGAATAGACAAAATCACGCAACGGGAAAGCTCACCATCTTTTGACTCAAAAACCGAGGTAACCTCAATTGGTGTTTGCGGATACTGCGCCAGAAATTGGCGTGCTAAATCATCCCCGCTTTGATCCTTGGCAAGAACGATACCAAAGCTTGCTGTATTTTCTGTCGCCTTTGACACCCCTGACTTAAGAAAGCCATCTAGAATTGTCATTAGTGTTTCCTTTTCCCGCACCTCATCCGTCAACCCAGCACTACATGACTATGGCGTGAAGTGAAAGGGCCTTAAAAGCTTACGACCTGCCGGAATAATATGATTTTCGCGGATATCTGGACACACTTTATTTATAGGGCGTGCCGTCGGGTAAAATGACGGGCGTGCCGTCTGGGTTCACGATCCTTTAGCGCCGGGTTGGCGGTACTGGATCGCGGGCACGGGGGCCTGGTTGACGGCGGCGCTTTGGGACGACACCGGAACGCCGGCAACGCCCCGCGCGTTTCTCAGCGTCTGGTCCATTTGCCGGTCCAACGCGGAGCCCGCCGCCGCTGGGCCGTGGCGGCACCCTGCTGGATAAGGTCCTCAGCCCCGAACAAACACGGGACTATTTCACCCTGATGAAAAGCAGCCGCAACCAAGGCGGCTGGCGGCGGTTTTTTCGCCGGGGCAAACAAACCGACGTTGCCATGAGCCGGGCCTTACAGTTCCTCGCGTTAACGGCCATTCCCTACACCTGTATCGCCGGTGACCGGTTGATAACCGTGCTTCCCAATGGCGACCTTTATCCCTGCCGGCGCATGCCGATCAAGGCTGGAAATGTTCTCGAAACACCCTTATCCGAGCTCTATGCCACATCCGAGGTATTTCAATCCCTCCGAGATGATAATCGGCTCAATGAAACCTGCCGGAAATGCACCTTCGGAAAAATGTGCCGTGGCGGCCTTAAATGCCTGTCCTACGCCCGCCACAATGACCCCTTCAAAGGTGACCCGGGATGCTGGATTGCATCAGCCTAGTTACGGCTGCCATACCGATCAAGATCTGCTACACTGGAACCCGAATGTAAAGGCCCAGGACGCGCGTTACGGCTGCCATACCGATCAAGATCTGCTACACTCCCAAGCATGAAGGCTAAACGTTCTGCCGTGTTACGGCTGCCATACCGATCAAGATCTGCTACACTTGAACGGTATTCAACTGCTGCAATTGAACTGTTACGGCTGCCATACCGATCAAGATCTGCTACACTCGCACGCCTTGCCGAAATCGCCGATGATGGGTTACGGCTGCCATACCGATCAAGATCTGCTACACTGGCTCGGTCGAGCGGGCAATCGGCACGCTGGTTACGGCTGCCATACCGATCAAGATCTGCTACACTTGATACGGATTTGTCCGGTGCGGATTTACCGTTACGGCTGCCATACCGATCAAGATCTGCTACACTGCGGGGATATGAGGATACAATCGGCTGTCGGTTACGGCTGCCATACCGATCAAGATCTGCTACACTACTGGCACTTGTCTGTCACCAGTTTCGAAGGTTACGGCTGCCATACCGATCAAGATCTGCTACACTACTGGCACTTGTCTGTCACCAGTTTCGAAGGTTACGGCTGCCATACCGATCAAGATCTGCTACACTGAAAGGCAGCCAATCGGCTTTAAGGTTTCCGTTACGGCTGCCATACCGATCAAGATCTGCTACACTAAAATCTAAAAACTGAGTGTGAAGAGCATGGTTACGGCTGCCATACCGATCAAGATCTGCTACACTCGGCTTCAATGTTGGCCCGTGCGCTTTGTTGTTACGGCTGCCATACCGATCAAGATCTGCTACACTAAAGGTTAGTCGGGCCGTGGTGGAGCTGATGTTACGGCTGCCATACCGATCAAGATCTGCTACACTGCCAACCGGGGAAAACCCCTTTTAACCAATAGGTTAGGGGGGGTTTTCTTTGGCAAAACCGGTCGAATTTAGGCTAAAACAAGCTGAATTGCTCAGGTTTTTTCTCCGTTTCCTTAACCGCTCGACCGGAAAAATTCCGGGTTAGGCCATATTGTTTGTCGGTAAAAAACATGATCGACACGTCGCCTTCCGGCGGCGCGGCTTTGCCGATTCTGTCTGACAGGGCGTCCGCTGCCGGTCGGTTGGGACAGGCACGCAGATAAACCGAGAACTGTTTCATCATGAAACCTTCGTCCAACAGCATATTACGAAACCCGGTCGCCCGGCGACGCTCCGTCTTGGTGCCGACCGGAAGATCAAAAATAACCGTCAACCACATGATTTTGTACGCTGATTGCATGGATCCAATACACGCTGCCCTCAGGGTTATCAGACATTATCGCGCATCCCTGGAAGTTCGGGCATTTGAACGAATGAGATTTCCGGCGGCAGATCAAGCGTGCCTGTGCGGTGCTCGAACAGCGTGATCAAACTGGTCACACACAACGTCATGACCCTGTATAAATCCGTATCACCGTCACGTGTCGCCAGTGTCCCGGCCATCACGCCCGCCAAGGTGCCGCGCGCTTGCGGGCTCAGATCGCCGTTCCAGTGGTCGGCATTTTTTCTGACCAACCGGTCGATCAGCGGGCGAAACGGTTCGATCAGGTCATCGACCAGACAGAAATTGTTGCGGGCATTAATGTGCCCGACCCCCAGTGACGGCACCAGTCCGCCCGCCGTCACGGCCCGCGCCATGGCTGAGCGTAAAATTGTATAGCCGTAATTAAGATGGGCGTTGTGGCCAGACAAACCACGATCGCGGCGAAATTCATGCCCAAACAAACGCGGCCAATACTAGAGCAAAACCGGAGCGAATAAGTTCATTCGCGAACGTGGGTTTGCGGGGATATCAACTAGTTAGAACACTTTCGGTGATCCAAAAATTGCCGGAAGTGTTCTAGCGGGCGGCGCGGGCCTCAAGATTTCCAGGGTCACCCGAACGCACTTTCGTCACCATTTTCAACAATCCGCTTGAACCGGGTCGGTCATAGGGGGCCAGCGTTCGCGCCTGTTCGTTGATCTTCTTACGCACAATGTCGCGCCAGATCCGTTTGCGTAACGGCAACGGACTTTCCGACTGGCTGCGCGTACGCCCGGCATGTTGATGATGCCCGCTTAACGAGGTGAGCATGGAGACGGGTTCGTGCCGCTGGTCGCAGATCACCAGGGGAATGTCGTGGTCCGCCAGTTTTTGCAGCAGCCCGTGGGAATAGGTGGCATGCCCGGCATGAACCAACACCGATTGCACATCAGCCAACGGCACCCGGCCCACCTCTTGCCTGTTGGCCTCAACAACCAGCCAGTTTCGATCCGTATGCAGATAGCGCCCGTCTTCGGCCACATCGACAATCCGCCAGCTCATGACGGCGGGGCCTGTTTGCCGCTTTTCGGCAGGGCGGGGAAATGCCAGGTGATGTCGCCAAGCGCGTCGGTGACAATACGTTGGGCACTGCGGGTGGTGAAAAACAACAGACCTTTTTCCCACATTATCCGGTCTTTCGACTCCCGTGCGTCGGCCTCAGGGACAACGCCCAATTTTCCTTCGGAAATTTTGGCAACAATAACCCTGATCCGCTGCTCCGGTGCGTCCGGGTTATCAATCAGCAACAGGTCTTCCTTGTGGGCCGACCACAACAACTGGTGCCCGGGCCGGGCTGAGTCCGGGACAAAGTTTTTGTCATTGGCCTCAATCATATTGATCAGTTGCCATCGAATCTTTCCCTTGGCATCGACATAAAAATCCATGTGATGATTGCGCCCGCTGATGTACCCGCCAGTCGGGCGGTTACCATCTTTGGCGCGGCGGATATTGACCAGTTTGTTTTTTTCGAACAGTGTAAACGACAGTTTTCCGTTGGCGTTTTCATGCAATGTCAACGCCTTGCTATAGATCGCCCGGTCAGACACTTTTTTGCCCTTTTTGCCGGCGGCGATATCGGCGCGGCGCTGGGTTTCCAGGTCTTCTTCGGCCTGCACACTATGATGGCGGATTGAGCGCCGGATGTCGTCAAGCGATGCTTTCGCCTCTTCGATTTCCGCCAGGTCAGGAAGCGTGTCTTTCAACGACGACTTTTCCAATGCGGCAAGGGTATCGTAGTCCGTCAGCTTTTTGCGTTTGCGGCAAACATAAAAGCCCTTCGCATCGGGGCCATCAACAATGCCAAGCAAGGTGTCTTCATGAAGTTGGCCGGTGGTGGCGTGGTCGGGTTTACGCGACAGGCTTACCCGCTCAAGGGTTGCTTCACGGGCGGCGTTGAAAAACATCTTGGCCGTGCCGAACGGCGGGGCGATTGTGTCAACAAAGGTTTCAAGCCCGTCGCGTTCCGTGCGAGCCGCCTCGTGCTGAATGCGCCCGACCATGGCCCGGGTGGCGCAGGCAGTGACCAGCGCATCGACAAAATGATGACGGTGATCATCCCGCGCTTTTTTGCCGTTGCTCTTTGACCCCAGAATGCCGTGCAGGCCCCATTTGCCCCGCAGCAGGCCAACGATATGGCTACTGACGGCGACGACGTGATGCGGTTCACGATAGAGACATGTCAGGTATTGTCGGGTGATGCGGGCGATATAGGCGTTATCAGTGCCATAACGCGCGCGAAAGCGGTCCTGATCTTCAAACTGTTGCATGGCGTTAGCATCAAACCGCCAGCGCTTGGCCGACGACAGTTTTTCGACCCGGCGCATGATCGCCGCCCAGTCGTAGTTCGAATTGTCCGCAAAGGCCGCATAGGGAGCCTTGTTGCCCTTATCGGCGTTGGCCGCACGGGTGCAGATCACCTTGTTGGACAGGGCGTCATCGAATGTTTTCGAGCGCGGCAAAATATGATCGACGTTGCTTGTGCCATTAAACAGGTCAACCAACGCAAGCGCTTCACCGGTATACAGGCAAAGCCCGGCTTGCTCTTTCCACAATTTGTATTTCTGGATGTTGAGACGATTGACCGTCTCGCCAATGGCACGAATATCCTCCGCCGCCTTGTCGGACGCTTTGCGGTTTTTCTCATTGCGCCGCTCGATCTCCTCACGCGCTTCTGCGCTTTTGTTCAGGTCGCGCGCCAGTTCGATATGAATGCTTTCCGGCAGGCCGTATTTTTTGATGACCGCGTTGACGGCTTTTTGAATAACCCGTAACGCCTGATGGACAACCGGGTTGGGGATGCGGCCAAATTTTTGTTCCAACGGGTCCGTATGCGGCGGCCGGTCCGTCTCCAGGCGATACCGTGAAACCCACATGGGCGGGACCGTATAACCGACCAGAATTTCACCATAATAAGGCAGGCGCCCCCGCACGTCGCCAGTCGCCGTACTGACATGGACCAACCCTGCCTGCTCAATCGCGAGGATCACCGGTATCACATCGGCTTTTAGCTGATCCAGAACCTTGACCGTCGCCGTCAGGCCCATATGTCCCCAGCCAGACGGCAGCGATGTTTTCAGCGCCCGCTGTGCCGCGTCGACATCACCGTCCATAAGATCAGCCAGGGCGGCTTTGGCCGCGTTTTGATCGTGCTCGGTGTTCAGAATGTCAAGAATTTGATCTTGCGTGTCAGGGTCGGCGTTTCGCCAATGCGCGCCAAGAACGTCAATCGCGCCGAGGCGTCGATCAAACGGGTAACCGTCAATACCCTTTTTGGCCTTCACGTCCTCGACGCTGACCCTGATCGAGGTCTTTTGGCCGATGGTTGTTTTAAGGTCGTTAATGCCGAGATCTTCACCGGCCATCAGACGCGCGACGATTTTATCGCGCTCGGCTTTGCCATAGGGGATCACCTGACCTTGCCTGCCGGAAAACCGTAAATGATTGGCGTCTTCATAAATGCGCCGCATCTGGAACAGTCGCGATGCCCGGGCAAGACGTTTTTCACCCTCGGTGTATGGGCAGTCTCCCGGTGGCGGCGTGGTAATCGCCCGCTGGAAAAACAACTCGTCCTCGACCTGTTTTTTCAGGGCGTTGGTCAACACGGTCGGGGAACAGCGCGCCTGCCTGTCCCAGATAAGACCAAACTCCTCCTGCAGCATTTCCCGGCTCGGGTAAAAAGCGTAGCCGTCTTTGGCGTCAGCCATTTTGTTCGGGTTGATGCGCGTCGGCATGTCCTGCTTTTCCCGCCAGCGCAGATATTGGCCGTAAGTTTTAAACCCCTTGGCCGCCATTTCCCGACGCAGATTGTCCATGCCAAGGGCGGTTTGCCGGGCCTCATTTTCGTCTTTGATGTCATCTTCACGAAAGGCGCTGGACCCACGGTGTTTGGCCAAATGCAATATCGCCCGCGCCAACTCGGCCAGTTCAACCCGCTGATGGGTCGCTTTGGCGCGTATTTTTATCGGTGACTGATCAAGAATGTCTTTCGGCATTTGTTTTCGCACGGTGCCGATTTCATGCGCCGCCAACAGGTCTGATAGACGATCAAGGCGGCGTTCCTTGCGTTCGATGTTACGCCGCATGGCCCGCTTAAGACGCCGTTCTTCGGCCCCGGTCGGCAACGGCCACGTCACCACTGACCCGCCAACAATTTTAAAACCGGCCTCACCAGTGGCAGAACCACTGGCAGAACCATTACCAGTGTTGGTCGTATTGTCGAGATCAAGGATGGCAAGGCCGAGGGAGGCAACCCCCACATCAACCCCAAGGCGATATCGGAATTTTGCTTTCTGACCACTCATAATAGCCCCCATGACTGAAATTTTCATCATGGTTGTTGACATCATCATCGAAGTCAACGGATAATAGAAACATCGCAAAGGACCGTAGCAGATCCTGATCGGTATGGAATTGGTCGTAATAAAGTCTTTATGACGAAAAATAGGGGTCGGTTCGCCGACCCCTTTCCTGTGGGCATTCACCCACCACTTTCTTTCCAGCCCAAGCGCGTCACTTACAAATATCTGGACACATCATAGCTATACCTATTCCCCCCCCGACCTCCTATCTTCCCAAAATTCGGGACGCAGTGTGTATCAGATTGAAGCGATATAAATAAGGTTGTCTAATTGCGCATGATCCTCTCTCCGAATTTTTGTGTGTCTTAACCGGGTTCATGGTTGTCTCCGAGGTCGACGCGATGTCGGGCTGGCCAACAAACCTGGCCGCACAGCCAAAGCAATTGACCGCCACCGGTTTTATATCTGGGGACACCATAGTTATATTGGTTTTGGGGGGATATCTGGCGGGATATCTGGCGGGATATCTGGCGGGATATCTGGGGACACCATAGTTATATTGGTTTTTGCGGCCCCTCCTCCTTTCTTCTCGATGTTCGGGAGGAGAGTGTATCAGATCAAAGCCATACACCGTGTCCCTAGATACCCGTTCAAGTCCTGCATATTGTTCCATGGTCATTCTCCTGCTCAGGTTTATTGAGGCTGATCAACGTCAGACCTCGTACTATAAACCCGGAGAGTGACCACCTTAGCGCAATTACACGATGTCCCCAGATACCATTAGTTGATATTTCGCGGCTTAGACGAAGCTCCCCCTCGGTTGGCGTGTTCTAAATCGCCCAAGCTGTTCCACTAATAGCGAACAAGGCCCCCGATCAGTCCGACCGGTCCAGTCCAATAGCTGTGTTTATCTAAAATCTCTTTTATTCATCCCATTATTTTCCTTCGTCGTTTCCTATTTCCCTAGCGTTCCTGTCCACCCCGTTCCGGTGTTTTCGGCTCTCTAAACACGGCATTTTCCGGCGGTTCTCCCAGCCCTGTCCGGGGAACATGCCGGGCCAAGTCCTGCGCGTCATGAAGAATCCGGGCAACGAGGACCTCGTTCTCCTTGGGCAGGAAATAGATTACGAAATGGCGGGGAGATTTAACGCTCGATTTTGCGCGGGTCTTGCTGAGTGATATGTGAAAGCTGCGCACATTCGCGCCGATCTCGTGCCGTTCCTTGCTGCCCGGCCTGAATGGATCGGCGCTGATGTCGATGTAAGCCTGCCGCAAAAGCCGATTATAATTGTCCGCCGCATCCGCCCCATAGTTTCGCAGCGTGTAGCGGTAAATCTCGTCGGTATCCCGCCGCGCTCGTCGTGATGGCGTGAGAGTATACCGATGTTCGGCCATTAAATGGCCCGTTTCGCGTCTTCGGCAATCTCCTCAAAATACCGGTCTATGTCCGCATCAGATTCCAGTGTATCAAAATCACCACGCTCATAGTCGTCTTTACCTTCCTTGAAGGCATCGCGCAGCGCCTCGATCTTCGCCTGTTCCTCACGCGCTTGAAGTTCGAGAAGCCGCAGGCCCGCCCGCACGATCTCGCTCGCATTTTTGTAGCGGCCAGACTGTAACGCATCGGCCAAAAATGTTTCATTGTGATCTGTCAAATTAATGTTTCTTGTCGGCATTTGTACTCCCTATCTATTCCTCCATTATGCCGGAATCGAGTAAAATTGTCAAAAATTGCTAATTTTCCAAGACCGGGCACCGATTTTGATGCATTCCCCGTAAACGGGGACGCGACAGGCGAAATATCTAGCGGCAAGCGTAGACCAGCCTTTCCCCGGCGACTTCGGTTTCCGTGAAATCAACCGCCTGAATATCTGGGTGAATATCTGGGTGTGAATATCTGGGGACACCATAGTTATATTGGTTTTTGCGGCCCCTCCTCCTTTCTTCTCGATGTTCGGGAGGAGAGTGTATCAGATCAAAGCCATATAAATAACGTGGTCTAATTGCGCATGATCCTCTCTCCGAATTTTTGTGTGTCTTAACCGGGTTCATGGTTGTCTCCGAGGTCGACGCGATGTTGGGTTGCGCCACCATCAAAAACGTCGACCGCGGTCCTATCAGAACAAGCGCGTCAACGACGCCGTAGGAAATTCTCTTTAGCCACCCCCACTCTGATTGTCGCCACCCTGATCGTCGTCATCCTGATCAGTACGATCTTGGTCTTCGCTGCGTCCACGTCCGAGGGCGAACCAGGCGAGGACGGGGCCGAGGCTGCTGATGGCGACGGCCTCAAGGTAGCGGCCTTCGATGGCGGAATACAGGGTGCCACCCAGGGTCAGCAGTACCCCGAGGCCAACACCGATCAACAGCATTTTTTGCATTACCCGCTCACTCCGCCAGCCCCCAAACATCGCTCAATTTGGCGACCAATCTGAGCCCTCATGCGCCGCGTGGCAAGGGCGCAAAAACGGCCCTCAGCGCGTTTTGGTCATGGGTATGCTTATTCTTACCGGTCACCGATGGCGTGTCGTTGCTGCCATTTTTTGACGGCGTAAAAAACAGATTTATCCGGTCCGGTGTTGCTCGGTCCCTGAAGCTGCCCACGCCGGCAGGTCCCCTCGTCCATGATGATTTCCAGGGTGGCAACCGCCTTAACCTGCTTTCGTTCCTTCTCGGATAACTCGGGTTCCGGTTTCGTAAGGATGTCGAACAGGGCAAGTTCTTCTTCCGTCATCCCCTCCCGCATGGCCCGACGTTCTTCTTCACCCAATCGTTCAGAGAACGTGAACAATTCAACAAAGAACGCTTCAACGTTCTTACTTCCGGCATTGTACCTATCGATAAGCTTCTGGAACTTCTCAAGGAAATCAGCACGTGAACGGTTGAGCGAAACCATGGACTGTATATCTGGGGACACCATAGTTATATCGATTTTGCGGCCCCTCCTCCTTTCTTCTTGATGTTCGGGAGGAGAGTGAGTCCTCTCTATTTTGTTTGATTTCAAATACTTAAATTTAACACATATGAATACCCACACACAAACCCACACTTCAGACTTGGTTCATGCGTTTTTGCCAGCTGCATAGGCTATTGCATATATTTTAGTGACCGTCTGGAACGGCAGGTTGCGCAACCCTTAATATTGGCCCCCCAGAGTCAATCTAGAGCAAAACCGGAGCGAATAGGTTCATTCGCGAACGTGGGTTTGCGGGGATATCAACTCGTTAGAACACTTTCGGTGATCCAAAAATCGCCGGAAGTGTTCTAGCGCACCGTCCTCGACAGGTCGCGTATCCAGTTGGAAAAGTGGGCGGTTTCGTCGTTTGAAGAGCTGAGCAGACTTTCCTTGCCGTTTTGAATCCCCAAGGCCTGGGCCCGTAACTGGCTGGGGGAATGGCCAAACCGGGATTTGAAGGATCGGCTGAAATGTGACTCGCTGGAGAAACCGCATTCAAAAGCGATGGCGCCAATGGCGAGATGACTGAACACGGGCTGGCTTAACATGCGCAGGCTGCGGAGCATACGGCGCTCCCAGATGTAGCGGGTTACACCTTCGTCAGGCTCAAAGATTCGATAAATTTGAGATCGTGATATGCGAAACGTTGTCGCCAGTTCTTGAGGAGATATGGGGTCAGACAAATGGCGTTCTATATACCGGCGTATGGATTTTCCAAGGGCTGAGGAAACATCGCGGTTGTTTTCCTGAGGCAGGCGTCCGTCTTGCGACAGCCACCCCTCTAGAAGTCCAAGGGTTCCTTGTAAAGCCCCGCCTGCTTGAAGCAATTCCATGTCTGGAACCGTATTCCACAATGCTTGCATATGTTCACCCATAAACCGGACCATGGGGTTTTCCGACGACAGGCGCTTTCCGTGCAGCGGTGCCAGCAGTTCGGACAGGTCTGACTGAAGTTCTCGTGGCAGGACCAGAGTCAGGTTTTCGAATTCGGAATTGACCATGGCATGGGGTTGATCCATATCGATAACCAACATGTCGCCGGCAACGACGCGCTCGTCCCCTTCAGCCAGTCCCCCGCCATTGAGGAATACCTGGACCAGAATATGGTCCATATCGTCGTGGGCGACCCGACGGGCGTTACGTTCAAACAGCTGGGATTCTGATTGGGTGACCCCAAATACCGTTTCCCCCAGATTGCAGGCGTCGATCCGGGCGTCGATATCCTTATTCGGAATTTCACCATCGGCTGACGACAGATCAAAAAACACGCCGATATTCTCCCGCCACGCATCGAAGCGGTGTTCAGGTTCAAAATCTTGTGTGTTGAAGTGAACTGTCTGAACAATTGGCGGATGAGGTGCATTCAATAGATCATTCTTTCAGGGCTGTTCCCGAGGTCAACCGTGTTGCAGACGGTGTATTTTTGATTGCTTCTAAAATTTAGCACCAAACGGAAAGATGTGTACACCAAATCTGCATCAACGACCGTAAGCAGCAGTTCATCACCGTCGATATTGAGCTGCGTAAACCGGACGATAAAATTAAAATGGATGTATAGGTAAGGTGTGGCGACCAGAACGCTATTGAGACATTTACCTCATAACCGGCAGGCCCACTGGGTCGCCGGCACTGGACACTCGGACAATTGATTTGGGACAAACAGTCAAAACGATCCGGAGACCGTCGTGTAAACTGTCGCCAGCCAAGTCGGCCGTGCGAGGGAAGACTAAAAAAATGGCTCTAAGAGCCTTTGGGTGAGGAAATCGAA